>Ga0207721_100084_pt1 | contig 91023 bp, 68 predicted proteins | sample TtaePargueraPR_3_FD_187756 | JGI IMG/M metagenome (GOLD analysis project Ga0207721, IMG submission 187756) | Aerobic enrichment media microbial communities from Bioluminiscent Bay, La Parguera, Puerto Rico - Tt and P2 (1) (SPAdes) | ecosystem: Environmental > Aquatic > Marine > Unclassified ... | reverse complement strand
GTTCAATTCTAAACGTTAATTATATTTATTTAAAGAATAAAACTACTATATTCTTTTTTATGGTACCATTAAAAAGTGTCCAGTTTTATTCGTGAATCAGTGTTCACTTTTAATTATAAATCAACAAATAGTACATGGTATATTGGACCTTATAAGTTTTATAGATCCAACAGGATTAGCGGATTTAGCTAATGCAGGTATCTATTATCTCGAAGGTGATACTTTTAATGCAAAACTGAGTCTTGCATGTGCGTTGGTACCAGCGTTTTTGGATGCGGGAGCAAAAGTAGCAAAATGGGCAACAACGGCATATAGGGCAACAAAAGCAGGCCAGAAATTAGTAAATTCAACATCAAAGGTCTTTAAGTTTAGTGCAAGACTAACAAAGTCAATAAAGTCAGCAGTATGCCGAACAGCTAATGCAAAGTATGGAAGTATACTCAAGAGTAAAGTGGCTTGGGATGCAGTAGCTGGTGCGGGTGTAAGTGCAGCAGCTCAGAAGATAGTAAACGGAGAAATTGATTGGAATAAAGTTGGAAAGGATGCAGTATTAAGTGTAGCTACTGGAAAGCTAACACGTAAGATTACTGGTGCATCAGACTTTATTGACGGTTTCTGTTTTACAGCAGATACGCTAATTGCAACTAAATTAGGTAGTAAGCAAATAAAAGATATAGAGGTTGGAGATGAGGTATATTCAACTGATGCTGAGACTGGCGAAAAGGGATTAAAGAAGGTTACTAAGGTATTTGTGAGTGAAACTGATACTTTAATTCATGTGTTTGCTGGAGATGAAGAGATAAAGGCTACACCAACACATCCATTCTGGGTTGAAGGTAAAGGCTGGATTGATGCAGGGTATCTGGTTGCTGGTGACAAACTGAGGTTGTATAGTGGTGAGTTGCTTGAGGTTGAAAGGGTCGAGATAGAGTGCCTTGATGAGGTTATTTAGGTATATAACTTTGAAGTGGATGATTGGCATACGTACTATGTAAGTGACTCTGAGGTTTTTGTGCATAATATGTGTGCTGTTAATACAGGAGCAGTTGGAGGTAAACCTTCTAACGTTTTGGACGTTAATCCTAAAGAGGTGAATTTCTGTCAAAATTCAGTAAACAAAAAATTTGACACCCCTAATGGAAAGATATCAATGCAAAAAGCAGTAAGACAAGGTGCTGAACAAGTTGAGAACTTTCCTCCAATAAAAGTTGCAAATGTTAAGGGTCAATATGTAGCTATTGATGGAAACAATGACATGACTAATTAGTGATTGCTCCTAATGTATTAGGGAGTTTCAAAAAATTTGATTTGCATTTTTTGAAACTCCCGTAATTTAGTATTGAAGTTTCCAATTTTCCATTATAAGAGATAGGAATACTATAGCTTAACTAACCAAACACTTTTTGTAATTCTGATGTAAGTGTGCTTGAATAAATAAAACCAATTACAACAGAAATAATTAATACAATAATCCATAACAAGGGACTTGCTAGAAATGATTTTTGAGTAGAGTTTTTTGTTTTGCCAAACATTTCTTGAGCTAAGGCCTGTTGTTCGCTAAAAGTTTTGATTCCTCTATTTTTCATTTCAGCATGGAATTCTGGGCTATCCATATTATTTGAGAAAGACTGATTTCTAGTGTCAGAATCTGTTACAAAAGTTCCTGCAATCATATCATGAATAGACTGCTTTTTGTCACTAAAGCCTGCAACTAATCCAGATATTATAATAAGTCCAGGTAGTGTGTCAATCGCTTTTACAATTGATCTTATAACAACTTTTATAAAACTTGAATTGTAGCTTACCACTTCTAATTGTAAAATTAGCTTACCAGGAGTAGAAGATAGCGGGGATATTAAGAAGGCAACTTCATATATTACAAAAATGAATAAGTTTAAAAATGTTAATTTAGAAAAATAGGAAAAATCACCCTCAAGGATACCATCGAGAGATAAGCCGAGATTAAACATCTTTAAAAATAAAAGTAGTGCAGAAGTAATACCTGATACTATCAGTAAATCAAAGTAGTAGGCAAAAAACCTTCGTGAAATTCTTGTGTAATTCATAATTTGTCTCCTTTACATTAAAAAAATATAATTTATAACTTCGAAAATTATATCAAAGTGCTAGGAAAAAATCTATAAATTTTATGATTTTTTGGTAGATATTTTTAATAGTGCACTATATTATGGGAAGTTACTTCGTGTAAAGTATAGACAAAATTCAAAACAATTGGGATAATAAAAGGGGCTGTCGCACAAGTAGTTGAATAAATTGCTGTGAACAGCCCTTTTTTCCAATTTCTTCGACAAGTGGCTGTGCCGATTTTTACAGTTGTGCAAGTTCTAAAATATATGAAAGAACATCGGATAAAGTTCCTATTGCACCATCTAAATCAGCATATGTTGTGGCAGTACAAATTGATAAATTATATAATTAGCAAAAAGCTGGAGAAAATACAAGAATATTTAAATCTGTTTAAAACAAAAGAGTATGCTCTGTGATGTAAAAATGATTGCTTTTAAAGTATATATATTGTAACTTTATTTACACCGAATTCTAAAACTTCATTATAAATATTATTTTCGCCCGGTTTATCCTCTCCGAAAAAAATACCAACCATATTTTCCACGTCATTATAAATAGATAAATCTTCAGCGACATAGATACCATTTAAGTGACTATACTTTTCAGGGAATTCAATATATACCTTGCTTCTAAGAGGTATAACTGTTGGATTAACAGCAAGTGTTCTTCCTTTTGTTGCTTTTGTTCCTAGAGTAGTAATACCAAATCGAGGATCTGTTGTATCTTTGCCATAACTATCAAAAGACAAATCATATGCTGTAGCTAGCAGATCTAGTTTTTTTGAAGCATTATTCTTTATATCATCATTAAGCAAAAGTTTTGCTGGGTCTATAGCTTCTATGTGTACATTTCTTTGAGTTTCAGCCATTTTTTTTATGTTTGTTTTTATATACGTGAGATTTGAGGAAATTATGCTTGATCTATTTTCTTGAGTTTTCTCAACATCGATAAAGGAATTATCAAAGTCTTTAACTGCAATGTCTATGTTATTTGCATCATAATTTATAACGATTATTACTGAAAATATTACAAGGGAACTAAAAAATGCTGTTTTGAGTTTTAAAGGTAAATCGTTCCAAAAAGTAAAAAACTTTTTTATAAAAGTTTTAAAATCTAATTTTTTTAATTCTAGGATAAATTTTCGCAATAATTTGAAAAGTGACTTTGTATTTATGAAAAAATCAGTTAGACGGTGCCACAGAATTTTATAGAGAGTTTTCTGTTTATTGCTAATAACTTTTATTGCTTCTTTTATAAAGGGTTCTTGTAAATATATTATTACTTCAGGATTAATAGGTTGTTGAAAGCACCTTTCCATTTGACAATCAGTAAACTCGTGAATACTTGTTAACGCGTTACAATGATGAGAATCAATAATAGCAGGTATAACTTTATCATTAACGGGTTTTTGAATGGTTATTAGCATTTTACTATTATCAGAATTTTTATTATCAGCATTTTCAAAAGCAATTATTGTTTCAGGTTTAGAAAGCTCTTTAGGATTGATTAATATTCCAGTATTAGCAGGGATATTATTAAGTGTATGACTTATAGATTTAAATTCAGCAGTATGTGTAGAAAAAGATTTTGAGAGAAATTCTTTAGGTATTCTAAAACCTAATATATTCTCTGAAAAGTTTTTAAACTCATCTAAAACATTTTCATTTTCGTTATGAGTATCAATACACGCAACTAATACATCATTTGCAGTAATTGAGAAAGATTGCTTATTCATGGCGGTTTTTAATATGTTTTTTCTTAAAATTGGCCTATAGGGAGCAGTGAAATGTGATAGTTGATTTTCTATAATACTATTTACTGTGTTAGCAAAGACTAAAGTGTTTTTTTGAGTGTTAGAATGTGCGTATTTTTTGCCAATATATTCTCGTATATCAGATATGTTTTTACTTGAAAGAATGTATTTTGATTCTAATAATTCAAATATATCAGAATATGTATCCAATTTTAAGAAACCCCCTTTACTAGGGCGCATATTCTAAAAGTGAGCCATATTATTCCAATGACCAAAGCTCCGGACAAAGAATGTAAAAAAGTTTCTGGTTGAATCAAACTCGCTTTGTGTAGGTAAAGATTCGACTAATCCTTTGCTCCTTTACATTCTTTGAGCCTTTACGCAATGTTCATTGCATAATACGGTGTGTGAAAAATAAATGCACTCCCTTTATTATGTTATGGGTGTATTTAATCATCGTGGACCATATTATTCCAATAACTAAAGCTCCGAGGCTAAGAGAAGGTGTAACTCGCTACGGGTCGAATCAAAACTCGCTACGCGTAGAAAAGTGATTCGACTAATCCTTCGCTTCGTTAACATTCTCTAAGCCTCTACGCAGATATTATTTCCATAATATGTATCACGATTAAAATATGCACTTATGTTATAATCCATTTGAAATACCAAAAGTTATGTTGCCAGTATACATACCCATATCAAAATTCTCGTTTAACTTTATATAAAAATAGTAATCGTCTCTAGTCACACCTTCATAATTAGTAGGTTCATTGTTTTCAGATGTTATAACAAAACTTCCATCGCTAGGTATTTGTTTAGATGATTGCAAATTATCATTATTATTTACCTTAAGAGCAAATTCGTTTTTATTTAAAGCATCTGATGTTAATTGTGCTACTGTTTTTTCTTCTACGCCTTTCCAATCGGCATCAAATTTAACTTGCTCGTTGTACTTGCCATTAGAAATGTAGCGGACTCCTGTAACTCTCTGTTTTGAGGTTTCTTCTTCGTAAGAGATACCGGGCATAATATTTCCCCAGTCTATGCCAGTTGGTGATTCAACTTCACAGTACCAGTCCATTTTTAATCCAGGTTTATCGTCTACGGCGTAATAATCATAAAATGTACCTGATTCGGACATTGTTTGATAAGCAAGCATCCAATGGGAATCTCCCTCTGTCATTCTTGCAACTTTACCAATCATTACTCTAAATATAAACTCAAACTCTTTGATTGTATCATCTGTCAGTTCACTTTCATTTGGCAGTACACAGTTCTCCGACAACAAACTCCAGGTAGTATCTTCACCGGTGTCAAGTATAACAGCATTATCCTCTTTGATCCATTTAATCCTTGCACTAATTCTTCCGTCAACATGTTTTATATCATTAAAATGTGATTCTTTAGTTTGGTTTCCTAAAACATCTAACCACATTTTAACTTCTAAACTGTCAACACTTGCCAAACTGGTATCAAAGATTGTGTTAACTATGATATCATAACTTTGTTGTGGTACTAGATGCTTGGGCACATTTGTTGTATCAGCCTCAAAAATTTGAATACTTCTAACCTTAGAATTTGTAACATTAAAGGTTCCTGTAGATATGCTAGTATCCTCAGCTGCAACAAATGTTATGCAAGTGAGTAAAATTAATGTAATAGCATGTAAAGCCACTATTTTAGGAAATGTTTTTTTGTTAATATTTTTCATAACAAGATCCTCCCTTTACTACATGTCTCTCGAAAAATACTTTGCATTCATTTTTCTTTCTTTCCGAGAAATAATGTATATTTGTCTATTGAACTCAAATTCTCCAATGTAATATACTAGAGTAGGAACTTATTTTAGGTGCTCCTATTTGAGTTCAATGTAGTATCACAATTGATATCGGTTTTTAAATTAATTTACATTAGGCAAAATCAAAAAAAATAATTGATCAACTGGAATTTCAAAAAATTCGATTTAATGGGATCTGCAACAAAATTATTGAATATGTATTTTTTTGAAACTCCCTTAAGGGGAATTAAAAACTATTGTTGATACCGTAAATAATTGTTCCTTTATAATGAATATCTTTGTTAAAATTCTTGTTTAGCAAAATGTAAAGAAAATTGTTTTCATTTTTTTGTTTCTCAGACGTGCTAGGGGAGACATCTTTATCAAATACTAAATTTGATTTGTTTAAGGGCAGAATTTTAGAGGTATTAAAATTGCTGACTTTATTTGCTCTCAAGGCGAATGTGTTTTTGTTATCGGCGTTATGCATCCTAAATAATAAATTTTTATAATCATTGATGTCAACCAAAAAATTATCTGCCTTTACAGTTTTGTTAAATTTACTATTAGATATAAATGAAATATTTTTTACCTCATAAACTATTTCACCATTGGTGTTGGTAGTAAAAAGATTATTGACATCCACAGTTGTGGTGTCCATAACCATTTCTCCATAAAAGTCCATTTCCAAACCAAATCCTGTAGGTTTTTCAAATGCTTTGTAGCTTTCGAAGCCATCGACATCAGTGATCTTTGCTGCTATTTGCCATCTGTTGGTAGAAGATGCTTCTTTTGCAATTTTACCGATTTTGATATTGAAAACAAACTCAAAAGTTGTATCATTTAGGTTACTTTCATTTGGGAGAATACTTTTTTTCTGATTAAGATTCCAAGTTTCTCCGCCGCCAATAAGAGATGCTGTTCCGCCCCTAACCCATTTTATTTTTAGACTATTTTGAGGGTTATAGCTATTGTATGAATTAAAAACGCTTTCATCGGGAGGATTAAGCAATATATCGTCTCCATCTTTATCATACCAAAGTTTTATATTCAGTTTATCTAGGCCTCCATCGGGATTGCCTATACAATCATTATCATTAACAGTTACTTTTATATCATATTCTTTCTGAGGAGTTAGTGCTTGTGCCAAAAATGTTGAGTTGGGCTCATAAACGCAAATACTTTGTATTGTAACAGGAGAATTTTTAGTTGTTGAAATATTATTATTAATGCTTTTTGACGATTCCGCCAATGCAATTAAGCAGTTAAGTGAAATAAAGACAACCATTGAAATTAATATTAAATGATTCTTTTTTAATATTGTTTTTTTAGTTTTTGTTTTCATATATTACAACTCCATTATTTCTTTTTTTTAAAAATACATACCAAAAAAATGTTGAAATAGTCAATATAATAATTATTATAATAAAATATGAGGTATAATTGCTCCTATGTACTGCAACATCTATATCTTTGCTGCTTGTTTTTACAAGTTCTGTTTCAGAATATTTTTCCTTTCCATAGAGAACAAGGCGAAATTTATAAATACCGTTTTTCCATCCATCAGGTGGAATATATGTGCCACGTCCACTTTGGCTTCCAACTTCAAGTACTGGAAGTTGTAATAGTTCTATTTCTTCAATTAAATTGGTTTTATTTGAATCTTTTTCTTGTTTGTTTGATAGATTAAAGTCTTTTTGAGTTTTTGCGTAGTAAACTTGTAAGCATAATCGAGCATCCTTTATAGGCGCATATATATTTTTTATGACATATGTAAGACCTGACGATATGTTTTTTTCGTCTGCATCTTGGGAATTGACAGTAAAATCCTGTATAAAAACTGTTTGAACTTGAAGTGATATATCTTTTTCTTCGTTAACCTTGAGTTCAAATGAATCAGAGGCTATCTCATTATTATTCCATGTTGCTTGTATAAAATATTTTCCGGGAATAATACGTTCACTAAGTTCACCAGTTTGTGAGTATCCAACAATTTGATTTTTATCTATGTCTTTATAGAAAAGATTGATTTTACCTGCAAAAGGATGTCCTTCTGCAGTTTTTGTATTGATTTTTACTGAGCCTGCTTCGCCAAATATAGTTAAATTGCTGCGAATTTGTGCTGAACTTACAATTGTTATTCCAGAATCAGGGTCAGGTACTATCTCGGCTGAAATTGAAATAATGTAAGAACCAGGAACCACAGTATCAGCCAAAACAAGCTTGACAGGTAGTTTTACGCTACTGTTTGCAGGAATCTGAATTTGGGAATTACCGAGATCAATTTTAGTTCCAATCGGGACGGTTGTATTAAATTGCACATTAATGTCTGAATCAAAATTATTGAAAACTACTATATTAACATCAGGAGAGTCAAAAATTTCACCAGGAACCATTCTGAAATGTTGTCGATAAAAAGATCCTGATATAGCTATTCCACCTGACGCATCTGCTTTTTCTACCATTACACATGTTAAAATTACCATTAGAACTAATAATAAAACAAGTTTGGTGACATTTTTACTTCTAGTGACATAATTCATTGATTTAAGCCTCCCCCTAGTTATAATGTTTATCCTACGCAGTATTTAACAAATTTATAAATAATGAAAATCAAATTTCTTAAAAAAAATATAGAAAAGCAAAAAAGACGATATGGCGTTAGCTATACGTCCTTTTAGCTTTGAAAACTATTGTTTTTTGGGATTTTCAGCAATTTCTTTTTACGGAGTATAAATAATGCAATCAAAACTAATGTTATTAACAGTACGGTAATAGGTATGAAAATAGTATTGTTTTTGTTATCTATTATTAATTCTATTTCTTCAGTTTTACCATAAATTATATTTTTGTTAGCAGAACTATTTTTGCCTAAAACAGTGATGCTAAATTTATAAATTCCGTTTTCCCATTTATCAATAGGTACGTAGACATACCTTCCGCTTTGAGAACCAAGTTCTAACGTTGGATATGTGGCCATTTCCACTTCTTCCAGCAAACTATCATCAGGAGATGAAGCGTAGACTTTTTTAGTTAGGAAATCTAATTTTGAAAGTAGACTTTTTGATTCATTCGAAGGGCTATAATATACGCCTAATAGAACTTTTGCTTCATCTACGGGTTTGTATAAGTTTTTTAAGGTATAGGAAACTCTAACAGATGATATTTCTTTCATGTTCTTGTCAGTATACTGAGGAGTAACGGAAAATCCTTGGACAAAAATTGTTTTAGCTTGTATTGTAATTTCTTTTATTTCATCTTTTTTTACAGAGAAAGAACTTTGCCCTACTTCATCACCTTTATAATAAACTTTTGTTATGTATTCTCCGACAGCTATACGTTCTTCGAGTTTACTTCCCCTGCCATAAGCAACGGATGTAAGGCTATTGCCATCTTTTTTAAATAACTTTATTTCACTTTCAACAAAAGGTTCTCCTTCTGGATCAATAACATTGATTAATACTTTACCAGCTTCTCCAAAGACGCTTAGTTTTGTACGAAGTTGTGCTCCACCTAAAACAGCAATACCGCTTTTTTTATCTGGAATTGGTTCAGCTGAAACCCCTATTTCATATATACCCGGAACCACTGATTTTCCAACACTTACTGCAACAGGAAAAGAGCGGCTACTCTTTGACGGTATGGTAACTTTTTTGCCTTCAAGATCCACTGATACATCTTTTGGTGCCTCTACGGCAAAAGTCATCTTTAGGGGTGTATTATAGTTGTTGTGTACTATAATATCTATATCAGGGGTAGAAATTGTTTCGCCTGCAACTGTTTTATAATGATATTTATTAAAGGATCCTGATATAGCTATTCCGCCTTCAGCATTAACTGGTGCGTACAATTGGAATAGTGTTATATAATTAATTATGATTATTATAATAAGTAGCTTTAATTTTATTGAGCTTACCAAAATCGGATGTCCCATAATTAAGCCTCCTATATTTTCCTCGAAAAACAGTTTACATCACCTAATTCTATTTTTCGAGAAATAATATATATTTGATAGTAAAAGACAAAAGATATACTGAAATAAACTTTTTAGTTTTTATATAAGGTGTTTCAAAAAAATTCATTAGTCAATATATATAGTTCTAACCCAATAAAATCAGCTTTTTTGAAACACCCATTGACCAGTTATTTTTTTGAAATCACCTAATTCGTAATTGAAATAGTAGGAAGGTCTTTAAAGACCTTCCTATTATTTTGTTCAATGAAGTACAATTTCAGACCATTATGCACCAGAATCTGATATAAGATAAGTAATAGTACCTTCGAAAATTTTACCTTGTGGGAAGGTACTATTTAATTTTATGTACAAATAGTTTTCAACTGATCTAGTGGTATATGTAGTGTTTGCGGCGTAAGAACTTGCATTTAATGCAATAGTTGATGTACCATCAGCAGGAATAACTGCAGCAGTACCTACATCGTAGGTTGAATCATTATCTGCCACTATTGCAAATTCATTATTAAGTGCAGCATCTGTACTTCTTGTAGCAGTTGTAGGTGTCGTGGCATTATCTGACCATGTGCTAGATGCTTTAATCCTCTCGTAATATTCACCGTTTGACAATAACTCCATTCCTGCAATTGACAATTTTGCTGAAGTATCTGCAAAATCTATGCCAGCATTTATTCTTCCCCAGTCAGCTGTTGTGCCTTCAGGTAATGTGATTTCGCCATACCAATTCATTTCTAATGGAGTAGCCAAATAATTATAAGCAGTTGATGCATCAGTATCTGTAGCTTTAGCAGCAACTTGCCATCTTGCTGGATCTGCTGTAATATTTGCTATTTTTCCTATTTGGATAGGGAAAATAAAAGTATATGTGATTTCAGTGGGATCTGCAAGAATTTCTGTTGTAGGTAGTGTACTTGCTTGCAATGTCCATGAACTACCGGTACCAGCATCTAGTGTTGCTGTGTTTGAAGTTTTGTCCCAAGTAATAACGGCATATTTAGTTGTGCTTGGAGTAGTTTGAAGATCAAAATAAGCTTGTAAATTATTGGATCCATCTGTGTCGTACCAAATTTTGGTGACTATTGTGTCTAGTCCTCCAACATCTGAACCAAGTCCATCTGGTTCAGTAACAGTTACTTCAACATTATATACAGAGTTTGGACTTAAGGATGTTGCTTCAGATGTTGTAGCAGTTTCTGTTCCGGCTGAAAGACCTATACTTGATAGAGTTCCAGAACCGGCAACGATTACTATGTTTTGACCGGCAGCACCTGTAAGTTCAAGATGACCGTCAGCACCTGAAGAATCAACCGTAACAGTGGTGTTGCTGTCAGTATCTAATTGTGACTGAATAGAAGTTGCTATATCACCTATTGTTGTATAATCTCCTGCTGAACCATTCAATACAATTGTTGTTCCATTTAACGTGAAGCTTAATACGTTAGCTCCGGATAAGTCGAGTAATGCTGCATTTACATCAGTAATATCTGATGCACTTAATGTATCTCCAGGAACTACTGCTGTTGCTTCTGTTGTTTTTACCGCAACAGAATCAACTGTTGGAGGAGCTTTAGCTGCAAAAGTACCAATGACTTCTCCTGATGTTGCTGCAAATACAAAAGATGGAAAAACTTGAATCAAAGTGAATATCATGATAATTAAAGTGGTGCTACTCCTTAAAAATTGTTTTTTGCTACATCTCTTCCGTGAAATTTTTACATCCATGCTAGCACGACCTTTCTTTTTTTTTTATATACAAAAGAAGATAGAACTTCTTTTGTGCCTTAAGTTAAGTGAATTGGAGAATTTCAAAATTTCAGTTACAAAGTCCATTCTAGAAGTTTTTGGGCTTCTACGCATAGGAACATTATTTTGCTATGCAAAAAATGGAGGGCTAAGTTTTTTAAAACTTCATTTGACCTGTTAATTTCAGCTGAACCTGCTGCTTTATTTTAAGTTTTTACTACGATATGAAAACAAATTTATTCTTCTCTATTATATTTTATCGACGTTTGTATAGGAAAACATTAGCAGTTTTTTATTATAAATTATAGAAATTTTACAATACTTTCAATCATTTTGGAATTAGAATCAAGAGAAGTATCATAGAAAAGGTCTTAAACAGCTGAGATAAAAAAGCCCTACAGATTTTTATCTGTAGGGCTTTTTACTAATCATTCATCGCCTGTTTAGCTTGTTCAACCATCATATCCTTAACCTTCATGAGTCTTGTAAGATTACCTCTTTCATTTTCGTCAAGTTTCATGGTGATGTACTTAATAGTTTCTGTTAGTTGAGGAATCATAACATACTCAAGGGCATTAACCCTTCTTCTGGTCTTTTCAATTTCCTCAGCAAGCAGCTGTGCCGATTTTTCCATTTGAGCAAGTTCTAAAATATATGGAAGAACATCGGATAGAGTTCCTATTGCACCATCTAATTCAGCGGATGTTGCTGCAAAGCCATAAGGATATATATCTGCGTCATCTGAACTTGAAGTCTTGTACTCAAGTACAGGGACATCGACGCTCATAATGTTTTTTGTTGATGCTTCAAGGGATACACTTTGCTTTGGAAACATAAGTGCTGCCTCTAGGCTTTCCGATGACATAACTGCTCTGGCAATAAGGAAATTTTTGTGCACTGTCATCAACATTTCCTCAACCTTTTCACGGAGCTCCTTGTTTTTTTTGACTAATTCAAGGAATTTTTTCATCAATTCGTCTCGTTTATCTTTTAAAAGCTTATGGCCTCTTCGGGCAACTTTCAATCTTTTCTTTAGACGAGTGAGCTCCATTCTAGTTGGGTTAACTCGCATAAGTGCCATAATAATTCTCTCCTTCTAAATGCTTCTCGAAATGTTTTTTTATTTTTTAGGTGATTTTAAAAAATAACCTATACAATATTCAAGTAAAATCCTCTCATGGAAGCTTGAAGCTTCCAAATATAGGGGAATTATTTTGCTAACGCAAAATATGGTAATCAGATTTTTTGAAACCGCAATTGAACAGTTATTTTTTTAAAATCACGTTACTTCGAGATATCTATGCCTCTTTTTATTGAACTCAAATTCCGCTTCTTTTTATAAGGGAGTTTCAAAAAAATACATATTCATTATTTCAGTAACAAAGGTCATTATGAAAGCTTTTAAGCTTCCAAGCATAGGTACATTATTTTGCTTCGCAAAAAATGCTATCAAATTTTTTGAAACTCCAGTTGCTCAATTATTTATTTGATCTTGCCTAACAAGTAAAAGGATAAATAACTAATATAATAAATAACAGAGTTCAATATTTTAAAGGTGCTAGTGCATGCTATTTTTTAACCTTTGGCAGATACTTTTCAAGGTACTCATCTCCAATACGCTTAAGCTCGCTTTTTGGTAAAATGGAAAGCAGCTTCCAGCCAATATCGAGAGTCTGTTCTATCGTTCTGTTTTCATCAAAACCTTGAGATACATAATCCTTTTCAAAAGCATCAGCAAATTTAGCATATAATTTGTCAATGTCAGACAATGCGGCATCACCTAATATTACAGCGAGTTCTTTTGCTTCCTTACCTCTTGCATATGCTGCAAATAGCTGATTCATTGTATCTGCATGATCTTCTCTTGTTTTTTCTTTTCCTATACCCTTGTCCTTAAGACGAGATAGAGAAGGTAAAACATCAATAGGTGGAGTAATGGCTTTTCTGTGTAACTCCCTTCCTAATATAATCTGCCCTTCTGTTATATAACCTGTAAGGTCGGGGATAGGATGGGTTTTATCATCCTCAGGCATTGTAAGTATAGGTATTAAGGTTATACTTCCCTCGTTATCAATCTTTCTTCCTGCCCTTTCATACAAAGTAGCAAGGTCAGTGTACAGATAACCAGGATAACCTCTTCTTCCTGGAACCTCTTTTCTTGCTGCTGACACTTCACGCAGGGCTTCTGCATAGTTTGTTATATCAGTAAGTATTACAAGAACGTGCATATCTTTTTCAAAAGCAAGATATTCAGCAGCTGTAAGGGCCATACGAGGTGTTGCTATACGTTCTATAGCAGGGTCGTTGGCAAGGTTTATAAATATCACAGTACGATCTATGGCACCGGTGCGTTTGAAGTCAGATATAAAGTAGTCTGATTCCTCAAAAGTTATACCTATAGCAGCAAAAACAACGGCAAATTTACTGTCAGTTCCAAGAACTTTTGCCTGTCTAGCTATTTGTGCTGCGAGTTGTGCATGAGGCATACCTGAACCTGAGAATATAGGCAGTTTTTGACCACGTACAAGGGTGTTTAGTCCATCTATAGCCGAAACACCAGTCTGTATAAATTCAGAAGGATAGTTTCTAGCAGCTGGATTCATTGGAACTCCGTTCATGTCTAAGCGGTCATCGGGGATAATATTTGGACCTCCGTCAATAGGTTTTCCAAGACCACTAAATACTCTTCCTAGCATATCCATTGATACGGGAAGTTCTAAGCCTCTTCCTAAAAACCTTACTTTACTTTCTGCAACGTTTATACCGGCAGAGCTTTCAAAAAGTTGTACAAGGGCATTAGTACCATTAACCTCTAAAACTCTACATCGTCTTATTTCACCGTCTGAGAGCTCGATTTCACCGAGTTCTCCGTATTTAACGCCTTCAACTTGTTTTATCAGCATCAAAGGACCGGCTACTTCAGAAATAGTTTTATATTCTTTAAGCATTATTTTGCCACCTCCTTCGAAGTGATTGCATCTATTTGCTCATTAAGCTGTGTTTCTATTTCATAAAATACTGTATTAACTTTATCTTCAGAAGTATATTTTGCTCTTCCGATTCTCTCTCTTACTGGCATATCAAACAGTTCTTTTGTAGAGGCACCAGCTTCAATGGCTTTCTGTCCTTTGTAGTAGAACGCCATTATAAGCTTTAGCATCCTATGCTGCTTATTGAGAGATGTATAAGTATCAATTTCGTGGAATGCATTTTGGTGAAGATAGTCCTCACGTATTGATTTTGCAGCTTCAAGAGTTACTCTGTCACTAGGGGAAAGAGCATCAACACCAACAAGCCTAACTATTTCCTCTAATTCTGACTCTTCCTGCAAAATTTTCATTGCATCTGCTCTAAGACTGTTCCAATCCCGTGCTACGTTTTCACTTATCCATTTATCAAGTCTGTCTAGATATAGTGAATAGCTAAGAAGCCAGTTTACTGCAGGGAAATGACGTCTATAGGCAAGACTTGCATCCAATCCCCAGAAAACTTTTACTATTCTAAGTGTGGCCTGAGTAACCGGTTCGGAAATATCTCCTCCAGGAGGTGAAACAGCACCTATTGCAGTAAGGGCACCTTCTCTTCCGTTTGTTCCGAGACTTATAACTCTACCAGCTCTTTCATAGAACTGTGAGAGCCTTGAGCCTAGATAAGCAGGATAACCTTCTTCACCAGGCATTTCCTCAAGACGACCGGACATTTCCCTTAGAGCTTCAGCCCATCTAGATGTTGAGTCTGCCATTAGGGCAACACTGTAGCCCATATCTCTAAAGTATTCAGCAATAGTGATTCCTGTATAAATAGAGGCTTCTCTAGCAGCAACAGGCATATCTGATGTATTAGCTATAAGAACAGTCCTTTTCATAAGGGATTCACCTGTTCTTGGATCTTTTAGTTCAGGAAATTCCATGAGAACATCCGTCATTTCATTACCACGTTCGCCGCATCCTATATATACCACTATTTCAGCATCTGCCCATTTTGCCAGCTGATGTTGTACAACTGTCTTACCACTTCCAAAAGGTCCCGGTACAGCTGCAACTCCACCCTTAGCTATAGGAAACAGAGTATCTATAACTCTTTGCCCAGTAACAAGGGGTATCTCGGGAGGAAGTTTTTGTTTGTAAGGCCTTCCTTTACGTACCGGCCATTTTTGCATCATTTTGACATCAACTATTTCACCATTGCTTTTTTTCACTTTAGCTACTGTGTCATCAATAGTAAAATTCCCTGCGTTTATTTCAGTAATAACACCACTTACTCCGTAAGGAATCATTATTTTGTGTTCTATAACAACTGTTTCTTGGACTTTACCGATAATATCGCCGGCAGTTACTTTTAAACCTTTTTCAACAGTTGGTTCAAATTTCCACTTTTTGGTTCTGTCCAATGAAGTTACATCTATTCCTCTTGTTATATTACTTCCGACCATTTCGCGAATTGTCACAAGCGGTCTTTGTATTCCGTCAAATATTGTTTCTATAAGCCCAGGTCCAAGTTCAACACTTAGCGGAGCTCCGGTTGATACTACGGGTTCGCCGGGACCTAAGCCAGCAGTTTCTTCATATACCTGTATTGATGCTTTATCGCCGTGCATTTCAATTATCTCGCCTATCAAGTGTTGGTCACTTACTCGAACAACATCAAACATGTTACAATCTCTCATACCTTCGGCTATTACCAATGGTCCTGAGACCTTTACTATCGTTCCCTGGCTCAAACTTTATCCCTTCTTTCAAAAAAATTTTGCTACAGATTTTTATACAAAGTCAAAGTCGACTGATTAAACTGGCGTTTCAAAAAATTCTATTTAATGCGTTTTGTACTTGAAATACTGAAGATGTGCTTTTTTGAAACTTCAGTTTTACTCATCTCTAAATAAAATATCTGCACCAACAGCACGTTCAACGCTCTTTTTAACACCGCTCATACCAATTCCTAAAGATCCTTGGTTGCCGGGAATAGGTATTATAGCGGGAAACCTTCTTTCATTGTATTTGTCAATGGTTTGTACTATATCCTTGGCGATATGCTCGGTTATGTATACCACTGCATATTGTTCTTCGGCTATTTTCTCCAATATTTCCTGGGCCTCTAAGGGTGTAGTTACAGGAAATACGGACATACCGACAGCTTTAAATCCAAGAATACTATCTTTATCGCCGATAACTCCTATTTTATACATAAGCTTCTCTCAGCCTTTCCCTAATAACTTCATTAGAAATATTGTTGATTTTTCCTACCATTACAATTCTGGCATTTTTAATTTCCATTTCCTTTGCCATCAAGTATCCGACAAGTGGTTCAATACCTAAAGGTATATATTTTGCCTTTTTTATATAATCCAATATAAGGTTGTCGGACAGTTTTTCAAATTTGGTCAATGTCCCTGTGGTTTTGAAGCTTTCAAGGCCATCTTGCAAAAATGCACCTAATGAAGTAAATTGTAAGGCATCAATAAAGCTATCTATAGAGTTTTCCAGGTTTTTTATATAGAGTTTACTATCTATACTACCCCCTGGAATAAGTACCTTCTGAAGAAAATCCCAAGTCTTGTTAAGCGTTTTTATCCTGAGGAAGACTTTTATGTTTGCAACATCTATAAACAGTGTTACAAGATCTTTTATAAATTTGTTTTGAGATTTTTCGGAAGTTTCCTTCATTTGCATAAAACTAGCCTTGTCTAAAATTATATCAATAACCTGAGGGTCTAATGTTTTGTTATAGGTTTCAATACACTCGTCTACCGCATCTTTCATGATAGCAGGCATATTAGTCATATTTCTATCCTTGATCATTGCCTTCAATTTACTTGATGGGATGGAACCTGATTCTATAAGGAGATTTTCATAATGTTGCCCGGAAAATTCTGCCTTCAAAAGAACTTTTATATTGTGATAGTCGTTAGTTATTAAAAATAAATCAAAGACATCTGGTTCGGGTGCAATTTCTTTCATAAGGTTGTACACTTTTTTATTTTCGTCTTTTAGAAGTGTCTCATATTCATAAACACTTATAGAATCTGCATCAATATCGCCATAGTCAGCTTCTTGAAGAACTTTCATTGCCTCTTCAGCAGATTTTGCTTCCACCATCCTGTCAAGCCTTCCTTTATCTAAGAGTTTACGCTCAATAGCACGTATTCTTGAGACAGAGTATGCATATTGGGTATCATTGCTTTTTTTATCCTTTGTCAATCAAATTCCCTCCTTCCTAATGAATTAGGTGTTTTAAAAAAACATATTAAGTCAATATTTATCTTTTAAACCCAATAATGAAGCTAAAGGGCTTCGAATATAGAAACATTATTTTGCAGAGCAAAAAATGTAAATTAGGTTTTTCAGATACTATATAAAAGTCAAAAAGTTTATTACATTATATCTTTTTACTTTTATAGTCAGATATATATTATTTCTCGAAAATAAAAATTAAATAATGTAAAATGCTTTTCGGGAAAAATATAGTTGACTAGTTTTTTTAAAATCACCTTAAATAATTTAAAAACAAATTTTAAGCTAAAATAAGCTTTTTATTACTTCTGTTTCCATATCGTCACGGTTCATTCTTATTATAGACTCAAAGGAGTTGTTGAGCTCTATATCACCAGATTTTAAAATGAATCCACCACTAATTTCTCTTGTTTCATCAGACATCTTTAAATTTGTTGAGATGCCTTTTTGTAATAGCTTTTTATTTAATTCGTCTATAAAATCTGGAGTCAACCTTTGTTTATCCTTTGAGGATAATAGTATTTCTTCCTTTCCGGTTTCCACGGAGTTTGAAATCATTTCAACTAAAATACTCTGATACTCGATATCAGGAAGATTGTTAAGCTTTTTAAGTGTCAATTCAAAAGCTTCATCAACAATTTCCTGTTTTGCAGAAAGTTTTTGTTTTCTTGATTCAAGTTCAGCAACTGCAGTCATTCTTTTTTTTACTTCTATAGCTTCGAGTTCAGCTTTTTGTAGTATTTGTTCTTTTTTTATTTGTGCATCCTTTGAGGCATCGCTAATAATGTTGGTAGCTTCTTCTTCAGCACGTTTGATATTCGCTTCAGCAAGAAGTTTAGCTTCCTCAAGGATTTTTGCTTGTATTTTTTCTGCACCTGACATTTTTGGGACACTCCCTTATTATAATTTGATTCCCGTTATCATCAATATTGAGGCAAGCAGTGCCAATACAGCATAGGTTTCAACCATGGCTGAAAACATAATACCTTTTGCCAGTTCCTCTGGTCTTTTTGCAATAATGCCAATACCAGCTGCTGCAGCTCTACCTTGATGAAGACCTGAAATAAGTCCTACGAAAGCTATAGGAAGTGCTGCTGCAAAGAAAAGGAAACCTTGCTGCGTTGTTAATTCTACGTAAGTTCCACCAACGACGCCTATTTTATTTAGGATAACAAAGGCTGTAAGCAGACCGTATATACCCTGCGTTCCAGGAAGAGCCTGCAAAAGCAATGCCTGACCAAATCTTTTAGGTTCTTCAGTTATAAGTCCTGCTGCTGATTCACCAACAAGACCAACCCCTTTTGCTGAACCAATACCAGCTAAAATTACAGCTATAGCTGCACCTGCCAATGCAAGAAAATTACCATTAAATAAATATTCTACCCAATTCACTGATCCCATATTAAATTGCCTCCTTGTCATTAAAAGTTATATATTTTGTATTCTTTTTAAAAGGTTCGAAGCGTTTGCCTCCACCCTCATAAAACTTACTAAAAAATTCAACATATTGAAGACGACACGCGTGAACATATGCTCCAAGAGCATTAATGGCAATATTAAAAGTGTGCCCTACAATAAAGACTATTACTAAAACTATTATTCCAAGAGCATTAAAGCCCAATAATGTGCCTAAGGTATTTATAACAGTAGCAATAACCCCAGTACCAAGTCCTAAGGCCAAAAGCCTTGAATAGGAAAGAACATCACTTAAGTAGCCGGTTATATCGTATAGACTGAGAACACCAGACAAAAATTTCATTATAATGTTCTTTTTGCTTCTGCCCTGTGTCAAAATAAGTAATACCACACCTACTATTGCCATGTATTTTCCAATCTGCGCGAATGTACCTCCGACTAATAGAAGAGCTACACCTATTAATAGGACATACCATGAGCCTATATCAAATATTGCATCCCAAAGTTTTCCGGATTTTATGAGCATATATGCCTTAATACCCATACCTACAAATAGGTGGATGCCTCCAAATATCATAGACCATATAAGAAGTCTCATAGGGTCATCTAATGGGTTAAACCATATAGGTTCTATGTTGATATTACCTCTGGATACAACTTTAACTATATCTCCAAACCATCCGCCAAAAAGAGCACCCCAGAAAGTTGTGGATATACCGCAGAAAAATAGCAGGCGTATCATTTTTGACAATGTTCCTTCAAGCTTATACTTTTTAAGAATTATTGCTGTAATCAAAGTCATTATCAGACCATAGCCTGCATCACTAAGCATCAAGCCAAAGAAAATGCAGTAAAAAGGTGCCATAAGAGAGTTCGGGTCTGTATCTTTAGAACTTGGCAAACTGTACATTTCGGTAATTGCTTCAAAAGGTTGAACCAATTTATTATTTTTCAAAAGAATTGGAAATTCTTCATCTTTATCAGGTCCTTTTATATCTAAAATACATTCTGCCTGAGCATTAATCTTGGTTTTAAGTTTGTCACTGAGTTCAGATGGAATCCACCCTTCAAGATAAAATGATTTATTGGTTTTAACCAGATTGTCTAATACCTTTACTTTATCTCTTTCTACCAGCAGATGATCGTGTAGTATTTCAAGATCATCCTTGTATTTAGCAAAGTCTGAAACTTTTTTCTCTACGTCTTCGTATTCCTTGTCAATACGACTAATATTTTTTTGTGAACGAGAAATATTGTTTTTAACAGTACCTTCAAGTTCTTTGAAAGTAACTTTAGAAAAACCATATTGTTTAAGCACCTTAAGAACAGTTTCTTCGCAAGAATTATGATAGATTACAAGAACGTAATACTGCTGACCGTCATCACTTAATACCTCAAAATAACTTTCAGGCGCTTCGTCTATAAGAGTTTCTTTCAACTCATCTGATTTTGGAGTCTGAGGTACAATTCCTGTCAATATCGTAGTAGTTGCAGTTGAAGTCTCATTAAGAGGAATAGTCAACTGTTTCCAAGGCTCAAGACTTAAAATCTGATTGGTATTTTTGTTTCTTTCGGACTTTAAGCTTGACAATTGATCATTATAACTAAGTACATTTTCAACAACTGATGTAAGTTTATCAGTGTTTTGCAAAATTATGTTGTATTCATTTGTGTTTACAGATCTTCTGGACGAAAAAAGCCCTTTTTTCTTGGATGAAAATTTAGAAAGGTAGTCTATAGTCCACTTAATTTTGTTAATCTTATCGTCAAGTTGGGCAACTTTTTCGCTGTCTCCATCCTGTATAACTAAATCATTCCACTCATCAGAGGATAGCTTTTCAGAACCTTCAGTTATCTCTACAACACCTATATTCATAAGGGTGTCAAGAAGTTTTTCCTTATCTGATTCAAGGCCTATTAGGGAAAGTTTGTCCATTTTAACTATTGCCATGAATATTCACAACCTTTCCCATTATTATTTCTACTGCCTTGTCAAGCTTTTTGCGTGCATGATTTTTAATTTCTTCACACTCTTTATCAACTTCTGCTTGCAATTTTTTGAGTTCCTCTTCTGCCTCTTTCTCAGCCTTAAAAATGATGTCCTTTGCTTCTTTTTCAGCATCTTCCATAGCTTGATCTAAAAGCTTGTAAGATTGATTACTGGCTTCAGAAAGTATTTGACGAGAATCTTCTAAAGACTGTTTTTGTATGTCTTCAGCTTCCTCTTCAGTCTGTTTTATGGATTTTAATATTTCTATCGACACCTTAATCACCACCCTGCAAATGTATTTAAAATAGCGCTAAATATTAGGATGTAAACTTAGCTTTATTTATTATCGGTAACTAAAAAATTATCATTATACTTTTTTATTATAATTATACATATCTAAGCTTAAAAATAAAGTATAAAAATTACATTGTGATTATAATGTAAAAAGTATTAAACTAAGCTACCATATTTATAATTATTTTATCTAAATATAATATCACTACAATTAATTAATATCAAGCCTTTTAAAACATCCAGGGTGCATATTTTAATTGTGAGACATATTATGGAAATAACATCTGCGTAGAGGCTTAGAGAATGTTAACGAAGCGAAGGATTAGTCGAATCACTTTTCTTCTTAGTAGCGAGTTTTGATTCGACCCGTAGCGAGTTATACATTCTCTTAACCTCGGAGCTTTAGTTATTGGAATAATATGGTCCACGATGATTAAATACACCCAAACATCCAGAACTTGTATAACTAATCGTTTTTTTTGAGAAACACTCATTATAAATTTGTTGTATAATATATTTAGTACAGATTAGGCGGTTTAAAAAAATAGCTTATATAGCATTTAGTACTCAAAGCCCATCAGTCTAGATTTTTTAAAATCACATTTTTAAAGTTTTTTGCATTGCCTTATGAAAGTGAAAATTTTATAAGATTATTATGGAGGGGACTATTATGAATTTAAAAAGAAAAGTATTGAGTTTTGTTACAATTTTGTTGATGATTTTTATGGTGGCATGTACACAACGTTTGGGTTCAGATACTGAACCAGTATTAAAGGAAAATTCTATATTGAGTCCGTATTTTCATTTAAGAGATATTGAGTTTTCTGCAGGAACTGCTTTTGCCGTGGAATTAAGTGATGAGAGGGAGGATTTAATAGTTACTGCGTTGCATTTATTTGGACCGAGTGGTGGATTAAATAAACAAATTTCTTCATATGAACTTGAATATAGCATTGAAAGAGTTGAATTTACTGATGCATTTACAGGTGAGGAATGTGGGGAGTGTACTCAATCTCTTTATATTTCTGACGCAGGAATAGATGATTTTAAAGTGGATAGAGACGTTGCTGCTTTTATTTATGGTAAGGATATGAACGTGCCTAAATTTAAAATAGCAAAAAAATTGCCTAGAAAAGGTGAAAGCGTATGGCTTGCAGCTTCGGTAATATCAGCGCCGGAAGATAAAATGCTACATAAGGCAAGGGTAAGACATGCATCTGATAGCCGTGTGACTTTTGAGTACGAAGATGGGGGGATTGACTTAACGGCAACTAGTGGAGCACCTATTTTAAATTCTAAGGGTGAAGTAGTAGGTATAAATATTGGTTATATAGAGGATGGTAGCAGTGTTGTTGGATCAGCTAACCCTTGTGTTAGTTTTAAGGAAATGCTTAAAGATTCACTAAACTAAAATGCATAATGAAGCAAAACTTAAGGTGATACTTTGAGAAATGGCATATATTTGACTATAAAAGGTTTTCTATAGAATTTTTGATAAATATATAGAAAAAATTATTGGTAATATTCTATAGTGAAGACAAATAGAACAAAATACGATATTATTATAAGGGAATTAATATAACTAATACTGGGGGTACTAAAAAGTGAGGAAAATGAAATCGTTATTATTGTGGAGCGTAGTTTTGGTCGTAGCTATCAACTTATTTATATTTCCCTCTAAGGTAAATGCAATGACCCAATCGGAAAGATCAAAATTGAGAAATTGTATAGTGCTTTACATTGGCAGTTCAAATTCATATGTTAATACTACTAAAACAAAAATAGATAAGGATAATAATAAAGTTGTTCCAATTATAAAAAATGGGCGTACATTAGTTCCGGTGAGGTTTATATCAGAGAGCTTAAATGCTTTTGTAAACTGGAATGGAGCTACATCAACCGTAACTATATCTTTAAAGGGGAATACCGCAATTTTAAATCCTGGAAAACACAGTATGCTTTTAAATAATGTAAAAAAAGAACTTGATGTGCCGGCACAGATTATAGAGAGTCGCACATATTTGCCTCTTAGAAGATTGGTAGAAGATGTTTTGGAGAAAAATATTTTTTACGATAGAAATGTAATAATTATAAGTGGAAAAGATACGGTATTTGACGCAAATTTGGACAAAAGCATAATTGATGATTTGTTATATATGTATGATAAGGATAATGCAATTGGCCATATTTCAGGAGGAAATACTCATACCGCTACAATAAAAGAAGATGGAACTGTATGGGTATGGGGTAATTATGGAGACAGAAATATTTCTGTACCAGAGATGGTATATGGATTGGACAGAGTTATAGATATATCTGCTGGCAACAAATATACATTGGCTTTGGAAAGTGACAGAACTGTGTGGTCATGGGGGAATAATATTAAAGAAGAGGGTAAATATTGCGAGATTCCACTAAAGGTAGAAAACTTAAGCGATGTCACCCGAGTTTCTGCAGCTTATGATGGTCAGTGCATGGCTTTGAAAGAAGATGGAAGCGTATGGAACTGGAGCTATGATTATCTATGTAAATCAAATAATGCAGAGAGTGAGAAGGAAAATGTGAATGCACCGTCTAAGGTGCAAGGGTTATCTGGCATTGTAGATATTATTTCGGAAAACAACTACTTTTTTGCACTAGATAGGGAAGGAATAGTTTGGAGCTGGACTCAGGACGGATTGCCAGAGAAAGTTTCTGGAATAAGTGATGTTATTGATGTATCGGCGGGCCAAAGTCACGTGCTTGCACTAAAAAAGGATGGAACTGTATGGATATGGAAATATTCAAATCAATCTCTGTCATACTACGGACAATTGGAAGGCGGGGATTTAACAGTTCCCATGCAAGTTCGAGAACTAAGCCAAATTGTTGCAATTTCTGCTCGTGGCGGTGGTCACTCAGTAGCCCTTAAAGCTGATGGAAGTGTTTATTTGTGGGGGGCTAGCTGGTATAAAAATGGAATGAATTCTTTAATTCCTGTTAGGATTAAAGAATTAGATAGTGTTAGAGAAATTGCATCAGGACACGGTCATATACTTGCCTTTAGAAATGACGGATCGCTTTGGGCTTTTGGAGATAACGGCAACGGGCAGGTGGGAGATGGTACTTTTGTAACAAGAAATAAGCCGGTTTCTACATTGTTTAACAGAAATGGTTTGAAAGTGGAGACTGTTGATGCTTCTCAACAAGAAAAAATGGTATATGAGTATAATGAGCAAACTACTAGAGTATTAAATGCTTTAACAGATAATATTATGTCTAAATATGGATTTGACCATTACAACCGATTTATACGACGGGATGCTATAAATTTAGTTGAGGTAAATAGTGTGGAGGATTTTTTAGAAGCAGTTAAATCAAATCGTGAAATTGTTTTAGATCCCGAGGGGACATATGCTTTAGAAGAGGAATTAAAAGATGGTGAATATGGGGAGTATGTAGAAGTTGATGGTTCAAATATTATTATAAAAAATGTTGAAAACATGATAATAAGATCAAAATTATATGATGGATTTCAATTAAAAAAACCGGACTTAAACTATTCTTTGGAGTTCAGGGATTCAAAAAGCATAATTATAGACGGATTAAATGTAATAAATAAAACTATAGATAGTAAATCTGTATCGAGTTTGTTCTCGTTTGTAAATTGTAAAAATGTATATATTAATGATACGGTATTATCAGGTAGTAAATATGGAATTAAAATGTCAAATGTAAGTGGTTTGGCTTTTGACAAGTCATCTATTGAGCGTTGTGAAGTTGGAATTATGAATGTGCTTGATTCAAATAATATAGTATTTAAAGGAAGCCAGTTTACAAACACAAATGGTTCTTCGGATCTTATAAATATTATGAGTTCTAAAAATGTTTTATTTACGAATTGCGAGATAAGCAACAACATAGTTAAGACTTTAGGTGGCGATTCAAAGTATCAATTGTTTAATTTGTACTTTGTAGAGCCAATACTGCTTGTGGAAGATGTGGTTATAAAAGATAATGAGGCGGATTATATGAGGGTATATGAGAATAGTGTTTACTTTAAGAATACAACATTTGAAAATAATAAGTTTTCTAAGGGTGTATATGAGGTTGAGAAGAGATAAGGTTATTCAAAAAAATAACTGGTTATTTGCGGTTTCAAAAATTTGATTTAAGGGGCTTGGGGCCCCAAACTTTTGTTTTTCTATTGTGCAGATCTAAAATTACATCATTTGAAACAAAAACATGTTCTGCTTTTAATTAGGTTCTCTTGTTATTGCTATACATTATATAGGTTTTTACGTAAATTACTGTACTAAAAAATGTAGTTTAGTTATTATCATTAGACAATTTAGAATTTTTATCTTGGGAATTAGGTTCAAAATGTTGTAAATCAATTGCATAAACAAAGTAGTATCAAGCATAATGATTTAATTTTAATATTTTTAGTTTTCATAATTTTCACCTCCAATTTTTTGACGTTTATTTCCTAATTATAGTTCCATAATTAAATACATTTTTAAATAAAAAATTATAGAAATAAGATTGACAAAAATATAACAATGTTTTATAATTAAATTGTTAAATAATTAACGAATAATAAAATGTAAGAATGAAGGGAAAATTACACTAAAAAGAGTGTATTATTTTTAGGAGAGTATGTTAAAAATATAACAAACTTGTGTTAGGTGAATTTGCCAATTCAAAACTAAGGAGTATAGCTAGGAGGTTATAATTATGAAAGAAGCTATTAAGCAAAAGGATACGGCAACAGATGTAAAAAAGAATATTGAAAGTCTGGTGAAAAATGCACAGATTGCACTGGATAAATTTATGGAGTTTGACCAGCAAAAGATTAATGACATAGTTAAGGAAATGGCTATGGCAGGACTTGATGAACATATGAGTCTTGCAAAGATGGCAGTTGAAGAGACTAATAAGGGTGTGTATGAGGACAAGACTATAAAGAATATGTTTTCAACAGAGTATGTATATCACAGCATTAAATATGATAAAACGGTGGGAGTAATAAGCGAAAATGAATTTGAAGATTATGTTGAAGTAGCAGAGCCCGTGGGAATTGTTGCGGCTGTTACGCCGGTTACGAATCCTACATCAACTACTATGTTTAAAGCTCTAATTGCTATGAAAACGAGAAATCCTATTATATTTGCATTTCACCCATCAGCTCAAAAATGTAGTGTTGAAGCGGCAAGAATTGTGAGAGATGCTGCAATTGGTGCTGGGGCTCCAAAAGACTGTATTCAGTGGATTGAGCAGCCTTCCATTGAAGCTACTCAGATGCTTATGAACCATCCAAGAGTTGCTATGGTTCTTGCAACAGGAGGTTCAGGAATGGTTAAAGCTGCATACAGTACAGGAAAACCTGCTCTTGGTGTAGGTCCGGGTAATGTTCCATGCTATATTGAAAAGACCGTTGATGTAAAGAGAGCAGCTACTGATCTTATTATGTCAAAAACTTTTGACAATGGAATGATATGTGCATCGGAACAGGCTGTTATTGTTGACAAGGCAATAAGCAGAGAGTTCGAAAAATTTATGAAGGAAAATAACTGCTATTTTTTAAATGCTGAAGAGACTAAAAAACTTGAAAAAACTGCTATTGATGAGGCTAAATGTGCTATGAATCCACAAGTTGTGGGGCAGAAGCCTTGCGTAATTGCAAAATTGGCAGGCTTTGAGGTTCCTGAGGATACTAAAATATTGATTGCAAAGCTTAAAGGTGTTGGAGCTGATTATCCGCTTTCAAGGGAAAAATTAAGTCCTATTCTTGCCTATTATATTGTAGAGGATTTTGAACAGGGTATAAAGGTTGCAGAAGAAATAGTTGAGTTTGGTGGTCTTGGACACTCTGCTGTGATTCACTCCGAAGACGAAAAGATAATAGATGAATTTGCAAGAAGAATTAAGGCAGGAAGGCTTATTATTAATTCTCCTTCTACCCATGGAGCTATCGGTGATATTTACAATACAAATATGCCATCTCTGACTTTAGGCTGCGGGTCTTTTGGAAAAAACTCTACAACAGCTAATGTATCTGCAGTTAATCTAATAAACAAAAAGAGAGTGGCGAGGAGAAGGGTGAATATGCAGTGGTTTAAAATTCCTGAAAAGATTTACTTTCAGTTTGATTCAACTCAATACCTTGAGAAAATGCCAAATATATCAAAAGCATTTATTGTCACAGACCCTTATATGATTAAGCTGGGTTATGTTGAAAGGATTTTGTACTATTTGAGAAAGAGGCATGACTACGTACACTGTGAAATATTTTCAGAAGTTGAGCCCGATCCGTCTGTTGAAACGGTAATGAGAGGCTGTGAAATGATGAAAAGATTTCAGCCGGACGTTATTATAGCATTAGGTGGAGGTTCAGCGATTGATGCAGCTAAAGGAATGTGGTTGTATTATGAAAACCCTGAAACGGATTTTGATGCCTTAAGACTTAAATTTATGGATATAAGAAAAAGAGTGTATAAGTTTCCTAAGCTCGGTAGAAAATCTAAGTTTGTTGCAATACCTACTACTTCGGGAACAGGCTCAGAGGTGACTTCTTTTGCAGTCATTACAGACAAAACTAATAATACAAAGTACCCTCTTGCAGACTATGAGCTTACTCCGGATGTTGCAATCATTGACCCTGAATTTGTAATGACTGTGCCACCAGCTGTTACGGCGGATACTGGTTTAGATGTATTGACCCATGCTATAGAAGCATATGTATCTGTACTTGCATCGGATTTTACAGATGGTTTGGCAATTAAAGCTATACAGTTGGTTTTTGAGTATTTGCCTAAAGCATATAAGAATGGAAATGATAAATTAGCAAGAGAAAAAATGCACAATGCATCGTGTATAGCCGGAATGGCTTTCACAAACGCATTTTTGGGTGTAAACCACAGCCTTGCCCATAAATTAGGCGGTGAGTTTCACATTCCTCATGGAAGAGCAAACGCAGTACTTTTGCCCCATGTAATTGAGTATAATGCTTCAAAACCCAGCAAGTTTGTATCCTTCCCGAAATATGAGACGTTTATTGCCGATAAGAGATATGCTGAGATAGCAAAAGCTATAGATTTGCCGGCATCAACTGTTGAGGAAGGTGTAGGGAGCTTAGTTAAAGCGATAAGAGATTTAATGAAGGAAGTTAATATTCCAATGACCATTTCAGAGTGTAAGGTCGACAAAAAGGAATTTTTAGCAAAGGTTCCAATGCTTGCAGACAAAGCTTTTGAAGACCAATGTACTAATGCCAACCCTAGATTGCCATTGGTTAAGGAACTTGAGGAGATATACATTAAAGCATTTGGTGAATAATGTTCCTTATAACGGTAATCTATATAGCCTAGGATGAATAATTCTGATCAAAATGATTGGAGTTATTTATCCCGGGCGTTTTTATTTGTTCCTGCCCTAATAGCCTTAATATAATTTTCTATTGGATTATATTACATTTTATACTATAATAAATTTATACAATATTTTGTAGAAAACTTTTCTAAAATATTGAGTTCTAATGAGACTGCTTTTAATAGTGTTTTGTAGTCTTTATTTAAGTGTTCAGTAAAATGTTTTATATAAAAAAATAGTAATTCGCTATTTTTGTGGGTAAATATAATATGCAATATTGGGATGGGTTTACCAACTTTAGTGAGAAAAGTGTAATCGGTAATAGTGATATTGTGCAAAAAGCATATAAACTAATATGCTTTATTTGACGATAAATATTATTATGTAAACTATGATGTATGAGAACTTTCTATATGGGGAGGTGAATAAAATCTTTATTCTTATCTTATAGCAGTAATCACTTAACTAATACAAAAATAAGGAGGATAACACATGGGAAGAAAGTTTAAACTTTTTATGGCAGTAATAATGGTTGTAAGTTCTATGTTACCTATGGGGATTTCGACGTCATTTGCAGCAGAAACAACTGGAAGCAATGTGGTTTTATCTTGTGATTTTGAAGGTACCACAGAAGACTGGTATGGGACAGGAGAGACAACCGTTATTGAATCTGTTTATGGAGATGTATACGGAGCAACCAGCGGATCATACAGTTTATTAACAACTGGACGCACAGATAATTCGAATGGCCCAAATGTTAATGTTACTGATCTACTGGAAAAAGGTGCAACATATGAGATATCAGCAGATGTTAAACTTTATGATACTGTTTCTGGTACAGTATATTTTACTATGGCAGAGGATAAATTACTGGAAGGAGCAGAAAATGAGTATGTTAATATTTCTGAGGTTGCAATAGTCGACAATGAATGGTATCAACTAAGTGGTTCATATACATATACAGAAGATATGAATTCTTTGCAGCTATATGTGCAAACATTAGATGCCAATGATGAATATTTAATTGATAATGTTAAAATTACGGAGACTAGTCCTGCACCAACATCGACAGAAGAACCAACGCCAGCTGTTAATTTAAGTAATGATTTTGAAGGTGATTACGATGGTTGGGGGCCAAGAGGTGATGTGACTCTTGAATTGGTTGATGGCGTTTATCATGGTGGCAGTTCAAGCTTGTTGACAACAGGACGAGCAAAGACTTATGAAGGAGTTTCATTTAATGTGACTGACTATATGCAACAGGGAGGAACATATGATATTTCAGTATGGGTAAAGCTTGCCGAAGGAGAAGACGCAACAAATGCTAAAGTGAGTTTGCAAGTTGATGGTGATGAAAATAATTCTGGTGACACTAATTGGTATACAATTGCCGGGTCTAAAGAGGTTACAGCAGATAGCTGGGTTGAGTTTAATACTGAATATACACTTAATACTACGGGTAGTGGCTTATCACTGTACGTAGAAGCAGACACGCTTGCGTCATTCTATATTGATGACTTTTCACTTGTTTCTCAGGGAACTGTAGAACAAGAAATAGAAACTGTTATAGCTTCTGTGTATGAAGCATATGCTGATTATTTTGAGATAGGTGCAGCAATTAGGCCTGAGGATACACAAGGAATTGCAAGTGAGTTATTACTTAAGCATTATAACAGTGTGGTTGCTGAAAACGTAATGAAGGCAGAGTCCATTATATCTGGTATAGACGAAAGTGGTAACTTGACTTATAACTGGTCGGGTGCAGACACCATTGCAGATTTAATAGAAGCAAATAATATGAAATTCAGATATCATACTCTAATTTGGCATAGCCAATTCCCAGACTTTTTCTTTACTGATGCTGAGGGACAACCTATGGTAGAGGATGAAAATGGAACTTATACTTATTGCGGAAACGATAAGGAAGCTGACAAACAGCTGTTGTATGATAGAATGGAAGAGTATATTAATGCAGTAGTAGCCAGATATGGTGCAAGTGTTGACTATTGGGATGTTGTCAATGAAGTTATAGACAAAACTCAAGATGATGGTATGCGTAGAAGTCAATGGTATGCCATTGCTGGAAAAGATTTTGTTAGGAAGGCATTTGAGTTAACAAAACAGGCACTAACTGAAAATGGCTACAATGGAAAACTATACATCAATGATTATAATACAGATGATAATGCAAAATTAGATTTTCTTTATGACCTAGTTGTTGAAGTAAATGCTGAAGAAAATTGGTATAATGGCCAAAAGTTAATTGATGGTGTAGGACATCAATCCCACATTAAAATTAATTCACCATCAGTGGAATCAATTGTTGAGTCTATAGAGAGATTTGCTGATATTGGACTTGATAACCAGATAACAGAGCTTGATTTGAGTGTTTATGCTGTCAACGATTCAAGCGATTATGGAAGTAGTGTTCCTGATGAGGTACTCTTAAAGCAAGCATATCGTTATAAAGAACTGTTTGAAGAATTGAAATCTGTTAGTGATCATGTTAGTAATGTAACTTTCTGGGGAATTTCCGATAACAATTCATGGCTTTCAAAACCTCAAGCAGAAAGATTGGATGCACCGCTTTTATTTGACAAGCAATTCCAGGCAAAAGATGCGTATTGGGGAATTATAGATCCAGAACAACTTGATACATTGATTCAAACTATTGACAGTTCAAAGGGTACGCCTACTATTGATGGACAAAAAGAACTTGTTTGGGATACTGTTAATTTCAATACAGTTGAATCCGGAGATTTAGGTGCACAATTTAAAACCCTATGGGATGAAGGCAAACTATATGTTTTGACTGAGGTAAAAGATACTTCTTCTGATGTTGGTGACAAAGTAGAAGTATTTGTAGACGAAAACAATGCAAAAACAGAAAGCTATGAAGCTGATGATGCTAGCTACGAATTCACTCGTAATGGTGGAGATGTAGAAGGTGAGTCATATTCCGTATCTGTCAAGGCAACTGATGATGGATATAGAGTTGAAGCTTCAATTGATTTGGCCACAGCCGTAGCAAAAGGTGATGTACTTGGATTTGATATACGCTTTACAGATGCTTCCACATCAACAGTGATGTCATGGAACGATACAACAAATGCGCAGGATGGGGATACATCAAGATTTGGTGAACTTAATCTTGTAGGAAGTGTTAGTGTATCGGAAGCAGTGTACGGAACACCTGTGATTGATGGAATTATGGATGATATGTGGAATGACGCATTTGAGATTTCAACAGATAAGTGGGTAACGCAATTAGATAGTACTGTATTTGGTGATTCTGTTGGATCTACAGCAAGAGTAAGAACAATGTGGGATAGTGAAAGAATCTATGTATATGCGGAGATTACCGACAGCAAGCTAAGTAAAGCAAGTGGAGACGCATATCAGCAGGATTCGGTTGAAGTGTTCTTAGATCAATTTAATAATAAGACATCTACTTTTGGTGAAGATGATTCACAATACCGTGTAAGGTATGATAATAATCACAGCTTTGAGAAAAACGCGGTTGAGGAGAAAATAGTATCACAAACCGTGTACGGAGAAGTGTATGATGGTGGTTATGCTATTGAGCTTTCAATATTGCTTGATGCAATTGATGCAAAAGCAGGCGATGTAATAGGATTTGACTTCCAGGTTAACAATGATGAAAATGGTGATGGAACAAGGGACAGTGTTGCTATATGGAATGATACCAGTGGAACGACGTATATGGATATATCTAAAATTGGTGCATTGAGACTTGTTGCCAACAAGACTCAATTAGCCACTAAGATTGAGGAAGCTAACGGATTATCATCAGGAGATTATACAACAAGTTCCTGGGAAGAACTTGATTCTGAGTTGACGGTTGCTGAAACTGTTTATGCAGATGTTGCTTCATCACAGATTGAAGTTGATTTGGCAGTTGAAGACTTGGGTGCTGCAATTGAGGACTTGGTTAAAAAGTCATCAAGCAGTGGTTCATCAGGTAGCGGTGGATCATCAGGTGGTTCTGCAGGAACAGCTACGCCTAAACCTACCCCAGCGCCAACAGTTGATGAAGACAAAATAAGCGTTAAGCCTGTTGTTGATACTGTAAATAAAAAAGCTGAGACAACAGTGGATGTTGATACTGTTAGTAAGGCGTTAGAAAAAGCAAAGGTAGATGAGCGAGGTACAAAGGTTATTACAGTGGAAATAGAAAAGGTTGAAGGTGTCAAAAATTATACATTAAATCTACCGCGTACTGTATTGGCATCAGATAAACTAGATACTAAGATTGAAATTAAAACACCTGTGGGAAGCATTGTTGTACCGAGCAATATGTTTGCTGGTAGGATGGACATTACAGATGAGAACATAGGTATAGAGATTGAAGCACTTGATGAGATAGAAAATATGGATATGGAACTTAAAAACAAAATAGGTTCAAGACCTATTATAGACATTAAAGCAAAGGCAGGAAACAGGGAAATTAAGTGGAATAATAGAAAAGCTCCTGTAACCGTGTCCGTAGACTATGTGCCTACAGCATCAGAGTTGGTAGATCATGAACACATCGTAGTGTTGTATATTGATGACTCAGGTAAATCTGTGTCAGTTCCAAGTGGAAGATATGCTAAAGCAGAGGGTAAAGTTAAATTTAATACTACACACTTTAGTAAATATGCAGTTGCTTTTGTTAAAGAAACATTTAACGATATTTCAAATTATGCGTGGGCAACAAAGCAGATTGAAGTTCTTGCATCAAAAGGTATCATTAATGGTACAAGCAAAGAATTAAAAACATTTGCTCCTGCAAAGAATATAACAAGAGCAGATTTCATTATTCTTCTTGTTAAGGCATTGGATTTAAATGAAGTAGTTGATTCAAACTTCACGGATGTTAATGAAAACAAATACTATTATGAAGCTGTGGGAATTGCTAAGAAACTGGGTATAACAGATGGAATAGGAAATAATATGTTTAACCCTGAAGCAGAAATAACCAGACAGGACATGATGGTACTTGTTGAAAAAGCATTGAAAATTGCACAAAAAGAAGTAGCAGATGCTGATGCATCATATATTCAAAGTTATAATGATGCTTCTAATGTATCGGGATATGCTGCTGATAGTGTGGCTGCATTGGTTAAAGATGGAATAGTAAAAGGCAGTGGAAACAACCTTGATCCTAAAGGTAAATCCACAAGGGCTCAGGTTGCAGCGATAATGTACCTAATCTACAACAAGTAATATAATTTGTAGCAAACAATTAATTAATGCTGGATATCCAAATTTGGATATCCGGCATTAATTGTTTCTAAAATGAAAGAAATATACAGAAATAAACGCAAGTGAGTTTGAAAATTCAAAAATAAATGTTATTATATATATGATGGTTTGATATTAAAATTAAGGGGATGAATATGTTAAAAATCGGATTTTTAGGTCCTAAAGGTACTTTTTCGCAGGAAGCACTACTTGATTATAAAAAAGGCGAAAATGATTTTGTTCAATGTGCGTATAATACGTTTGCCGAAATTATACATGCAGTAAATAAGGATGAGATAGATGAGGGGATAGTACCTATTGAAAACTCACTAGAAGGTGCAGTGAGTGCAACTTTAGACACTCTTGCTACCGATGTAGATCTTAAAATAAAGGCAGAAATAGCTATTGAAGTAAAGCAGAACCTCTTAGTAAGAAAAGGTACTGATATAGAAAAGATAAAGTTTATTCTTTCTCATCCGCAGCCCATAGGGCAGTGTAGAGAATACCTTCAAAACAATTTTAATCATGCAAATATAAGATTTATATATAGTACAGCAGAAGCGGCCAGAGAAGTTGCTGAGTGTGATTTTAATATGGCTGCAATAGGTTCGGTTACTGCTGCAAATGTGTATGGACTTGATATTATTGAGGAAGGAATTCAGGATAGAAAGCATAACTTTACACGTTTTGTTGTGGTATCAAAAACCGTTGCTGAGAAATCAAAAAATAATAAGACTTCAATAGTTTTTTCAACAGAAGACAAGCCCGGTAGTCTCTATAGAATATTGGACATTTTTAGTCTATGGGACATAAATATGACTAGAATTGAATCAAGGCCTGCAAAGAACAAGCTTGGAAAGTACATATTTTTTATAGATTTGAAAGGTCATGTAGAAGATGCGGATATAAGAGATGCTTTGACTATGGTAAAAAGAAAAACATCTTTTTATAAATTTTTAGGGTCTTATCCTGCGTTTGTAATAAGGTAAAATTAAATAACTTACCTAATTAAAAGTAGGACCTGTTTTAGTGTCAAATGGCGTAATTCTTAGACGTGAGCATTAGAAGCTGTAGCCGAAGGCTTGATAATTTGAAGCAAAAATGCCACGGATGGCATTTTTAGCGTATAGGACAGGAGGTCCTTAAGACGCGGCGAAAAATTATCAAGACAAGGCTAACAGATTCTATGCGAAGGTCTTCGAATGGAGATATTTGACACTAAAACGAGTCAGGTACAACCTTAATGCTAGTTATAAAAAATAATTATTAATTTGTATCCTTAGCCAAAAAAGATTTAAAGTCATGAGCGAAGCGAATTTTCTTGGGAAATTAACACTTGAAAAAGCATTAGTGTTATAATATATGATACATGTTATTTGCATTTAATTATAATACTAATGGAGTGGTTTTATGGCTTTGTTCGACAAAGAGATTGATATAACTAGAAATATAAAAATAATTGAATGGCTTAAAAGTGAGCTCTTGACAGATGTTGCAAATCTTTTTAAGGTTTTAGTAAACGGAGTTAAGGAAGAGGTGCATGAATCTATCTCAGATACGTTGTCAAATATAGTTTTAATATGTTATTTATTAGGCAGACGTTTAGGTATAAGCTATAATTCAATTGAACTAAAAATCGAGAACAAGGTAAAACTTGGGTTAATCGAAAACCATGAAGTAGAAAAGTATTATGGTGATTTATCAGAACTATCAAGACATTTAAACAGTTCAAGGATAAAGTATGATTAATGGACTAAAGATACCTTTAACAGGGAGAAAGTGTTATGGATAGTAAAAAGCATTCGGGAATATTTATTCCAAAGGCGGGTTTTTATCTATGGGTAATATTTATCCTTTTAGTGGTAATAGCTTTTTTGGATTATAGAATTGCTGCACCTGGTTTTGTAATATTTCTTTTTCTGGTATATTATAATTATAGATCAAATTATGTCAGGCGAAAGGATATCACAAGATATATAGAGAACTTGACTTTCAACATAGACAGAGCAACAAAGGATACTTTACTTAATTTTCCGATGCCTCTAGTTGTGCTGGAGGTAGATGGTACTATAATATGGTATAACTCGTCTTCAAAGGAGATTTTTGGAGGTATAGAACTTCTAGAGAAAACAATTCATTCTTTTGTGGAGGAGCTAAATCCTAATAATATTAGAAGTGAGCAAAACAACTTTTCAAAAGAGATTATTATAGAGAATAGAAATTACAATGTGTTGGGTAATTTTGTAAAAGTAGATAGAAGGATTGATAGTGATGAGTTCATACTTCTTTTATATTTTATTGATAATACTGAGCTTGTAGATATCAAGAAGAAATATAATGAAGAAAAAGCAACTATAGGGCTTATTGTTATAGATAATTATGATGAATTACTGCAGAGTACTGAAGATGCAAAACGCCCTCAAACCCTTGCTGAAATTGACACAAAAGTAAATCAATGGATGAAAAATAGCGGGGGCATAGTTAAAAAGTATGAAAGAGATCGGTATCTTGTTATTTTTGAATACAGACATTTGAAGGAATTTGAAGAAAAAAGATTTGATATTTTGGATAGCGTGAAAGAAATCAGTTTTGAAAACACAATACCTGTAACGCTTAGCATTGGTTTTGGATTAAATGGTAATTCCCTTTGGGAAAACTTTAAATATGCAAGTGCCTCCATAGATATTGCTTTAGGAAGAGGTGGAGATCAGGTAGTTATAAAGGATGGGAAGGACTTTGCTTTTTATGGGGGTAAGTCGAGAGAACATGAAAAAAGGACAAGGGTTAAGGCAAGAGTTATTGCTTATGCTCTAAGGGAGTTGATTGAACAAGCTTCTAATGTTATGATAATGGGACACCATAATTGTGATATAGATTGCCTTGGTGCAGCTATGGGTATTTACAGAGTGGCAAAGAATCGAGGTAAGGAAGCATATATTGTTCTTAACAGTTCAAACCCCACAATCGAAAAGTTTGTGTCAAAAATTGAGAAAAGTAATGAATATGAGAATATTTTTATAGCCACTATAGATGCCTTAGATAAGGTAAACAAAAAGACCTTACTTATAATTGTAGATACGCATAGGGCTCAATATACCGAAGCTCCTGATTTGATTAGATATACCGACCAAATTGTTGTAATAGACCATCACAGAAGGGGAGCTGATTATTTACAGGAAGCGGTTCTTACATATCATGAAACATATGCTTCTTCAACATGTGAGCTTGTTACAGAAATTTTGCAGTATGTTGAGGAAAAAATAAAATTAACGACGCTAGAGACTGAAGCTCTGTATGCAGGCATTGTGGTAGATACAAAGAATTTTACTTTTAAAACTGGTGTTAGGACTTTTGAGGCAGCAGCATTTTTAAGAAGAAATGGAGTGGATACTGTCAGTGTTAAGCAATTATTTCAAAATGACATTGAAACCTATATTAATGTTTCCGAGACGGTTAAAAATGCAGAGTTTATTATAGAGAGTATCGCAGTTTCGGTTTTTTCTCAAAGCTCTAAGAACTCTACCTTAATAACGGCAAAAGCAGCAGATCAGTTGGTAAATTTGGCTGGTATAACAGCGGCTTTTGTAATAAGCAATGTTAATGGTGGTATTGCTATTAGTGGTAGATCATCAGGTGATGTAAATGTTCAGATGATATTGGAGAAATTGGGAGGAGGCGGACATATGACAGTTGCCGGCGCCCAATTGCAATCAGTATCAGTGGAAGAAGCTAAAGAAAAGTTGAAGAATGCTGTTTTGGAGTATATGGAAGAATCCAAAAGAGAGGAAACTTAAATGCACCCATCAATATAATTTATTTTAGAAGGAGAGATACAAATGAAAGTGATTTTAAAAGAGGATGTAAAGAGTCTAGGTAAAAAAGAAAGCATGGTAAATGTTAATGACGGTTATGCAAGGAACTTTTTGATTCCTAGAGGGCTTGCGGTTGAAGCGAGTTCTACAAATATAAATGTTATGAAAACTAAGAAAAAAGCCGAAGAGAGTAAAAAGGCAAAAGAACTTCAGCAAGCAAAAGAGTTAGCTGAAAAACTAAAAGCTACTAATGTTAAGTTTAAAACAAAGACAGGAGAAAGTGGAAAGCTTTTTGGTTCAATAACAAGTAAGGATGTTGCAGAAAAGCTTTTAAAAGATCATAAAATTGATATTGATAAAAAGAAAATCAATATGCCGGATGCGATAAAGTCACTAGGTACATATGAAGCAGAAGTTAAGCTTTACCCAGGAGTATCTGGAAAACTATCAATAAAAGTTGAACAGGAGTAAGATGTATACATGGATATAGGTTCATTAGGTAGAATACCACCTCAAAATATTGAGGCGGAACAATCTGTTATTGGTGCAATACTTCTTGATAAAGAAGTATTGACAAATGTGACTGAAATAGTTAAAAGTCAGGATTTTTATAGGGATGACCATAGGGAAATATTTGAGGCCATTATAGATCTTTATGAAAAAGCGGAACCTATAGACCTTATTACTGTATCTGAACAGCTTAAATTAAGGGGCACCTTAGATAATGTTGGTGGTCTTGAATACCTTACTAATCTTGCTAATGTTGTGCCCACAACTGCAAATGCCAAACACTATGCAAAGATAGTTGAGGAAAAGGCAATTTTAAGAAGTCTCATAAAGGTTTCGTCAAGCATAGTGAATATGGGATATGAAGCTTCAGAAGAGGTTACATATGTATTGGACAAGGCTGAGAAAGGCATATTTGATCTTCTACAAGATAGAAATAATCAAGGGTTTGTGCCTATTAAGGATGTTCTGGTAGACACCTTTAACAGACTTGAAGAGCTATATAATAATAAGGGGCATATAACAGGTATTCCTACGGGATTTGCAGATTTAGATTATAAAACAGCAGGTCTCCATAACTCTGACTTAATCCTTATTGCAGCAAGACCTGCAATGGGAAAAACATCTTTTGTGCTTAATATTGCTCAGTATGCAGCTATACAATCTGGAGTTCCTGTGGCTGTATTTAGTCTTGAAATGTCCAGAGAACAGTTGGTAAACAGGATGTTAGCTTCTGAAGCTATGGTGGATAGTCAGAGGATGAGAACAGGTAAACTTGAAGATAGTGACTGGCAAAAGGTTGCAAAGGCTTTAGGGCCATTATCAGAGGCTCCCATATATATAGATGATACACCAGGGACAACTATGATGGAAATCCGTGCTAAATGTAGGAAATTAAAAATTGAAAAAAATCTCGGACTTGTAGTAATTGACTATCTCCAACTTATGCAAGGAAAGGGTGGAGGAAGGTCTGAGAGCAGGCAGCAGGAAATATCTGAAATTTCAAGATCTTTAAAGATCCTTGCCAAGGAAATTAATGTTCCTGTAATTACACTTTCACAGCTTAGTCGTGCCCCTGAACAAAGACAAGATCACAGACCAATATTAAGTGATCTTAGGGAATCGGGAGCAATTGAGCAGGATGCCGATATAGTTATGTTTCTTTACCGGGACGATTATTACAATCCCGACACAGAAAAAAAGAATGTTGCAGAAGCCATTATTGCCAAGCACAGAGCCGGTTCTACAGGTACAGTTGAGCTTGCGTGGCTTGGGCAATATACTAAGTTTGCTAATTTGGAAAAATACAGGGAATAGTATATAGAGTATGAAATAAGGCAAAATCAAAAAAATAAATGATTATATTTTTCTCGAAAAACATTTTACATTATTTAATTTTTATTTTCGAGAAAGAATATACATCTGACTATAAAAGTAAAAAAGATATAATGTAATAAACTTTTTGACTTTTATATAACTAGAATTTCAAAACTCCAGATGCAAAGTTTTTGTTTATGCCTTATATTGTAAATGGTGAGCTATTTATTCTTAGAGCGGTTATGTGGGTATATAATTATGATAACGAGAGTTTTTAATACAATTAAGAAAAATGGTATTATAAAAAAAGGAGATAGTTTAGTAGTAGGTGTATCAGGGGGGCCGGATTCGGTGTGTCTTTTACATGTTCTCTGGAGCCTTAAAGCTGATTTGGATTTAAAATTAGCTGCGGTTCATATTAATCACATGCTAAGAGGAGATGAATCTGACCGAGATGAGAGTTTTGTAAAAAAACTCTGTAGTGATTTAAATATTAGACTTTGGTGTAAATGTATTGATATAAACAGAGTGTCAAAAGAAAAGGGTATTTCTTTAGAAGAAGCAGGACGTGAAGAGCGGTACAAATATTTTGAATTGGTTGCAGACAGCATTGAAGCAAACAAAATTGCTGTAGCTCACAATAAAAATGATCAGGCTGAAACTGTGTTGATGAATATTATTAGGGGAACAGGCCTTGATGGACTTAAAGGAATGGATTATGTCAGGGGCCGTATTGTGAGGCCTATTTTGGATATTGAAAGAAGTGAGATAGAAAATTACATACGGGAAAGAAAATTAGACACAGTTACAGATAGCTCTAATCTTAAAAATATTTATGCTAGAAATAAGATTAGATTGGATGTGATACCGAATATTGATAAACTTTTTGCTTGTAATTTAATAAAAAGTATTGATAGAATGAACAAACTTGTAAAAGATGACTTGAATTTTATTGACGACGAGGTAAAAAAATTATATTATAGTGCTGTTTTAAAAAAAGAAAATGGTGAAGTTGAGCTTTTATTAGATAAGATTAAAAGAATTCATATAGCGATAAAAAGGAGACTTATAAGAAAGGCAATTTGTGAAGCAAGAGGAAATATTAAAGGGATTGAGAGTGTACATATTGAAAGTGTTTTAGATATTATAAACTTTGGAAAAGTTGGTTCTAGAATTGATCTTCCGGGGCTAAAAGTCAGAAGAACCTATGGTAGCATAAAGTTTTATAAAAAGGAAATACTCCCATGCTCTTTTGATTTTGAAGCTGTTTTAAACATACCTGGGCTAACTAAAATAGGAAATGGAAAGTATTTTGTTGAATCTTCCATTATTACTAATTATGATATAAGTGATTATAAAAGAGTAAAGTCTAGCTCTTTGGTACAGTTTTTTGATTATGATAAACTGTGTAAGGGAATAAATATAAGAAAGAGAAAAGAAGGAGATCTTTTCAAACCCATAAATTCTAGTGGTACAAAAAAGCTAAAAAAGTATTTTATTGATAATAAAATACCAAGGGAGCTGAGAGACAATATCCCTTTAATTGCTAAGGCACAAGAGATTATATGGATTATTGGTTACAAAATAAGTGATAAATTTAAAGTAACTGAAAATACTAAAAGTGTACTAAAGTTAGTTTATAGATCCAATTTGCATGATACTTGAGAAAGGGAGGAACCTTATGTTAGGGGATATTCAAGAGATTTTGGTCACTAAAGAGTTATTGGGGGAAAAAGCTAGAGAACTCGGAAAAAGGATATCTAGTGATTATGAAGGAAAGGAATTAGTATTAATAGGAGTTTTAAAGGGAGGCGTAGTGTTTTTTGCTGACCTCATAAGGCAAATAACTATTCCTATAGATTTGGACTTTATTTCCGTATCTAGTTATGGAAGTTCAACCAAATCTTCTGGGGTTGTTAGAATAATTAAAGATATAGATATAGATATAAATCAAAAACATGTACTTATAGTAGAAGATCTGGTGGATACAGGTCTTACACTGAGATATTTAAAAGATTTGTTTGAGGACAGAGGACCTAAAGATGTAAAAGTTTGCACTGCTCTTGATAAGCCATCAAGGCGTAAGGTAGAGGTGCCTATAGAGTATAATGGCATAACAATTCCAGATAAGTTTGTAGTGGGCTATGGACTTGATTTTGACGGTAAATACAGAAATTTGCCCCATGTTTGTGTGTTAAAAGGGAGCTAAAGAAAAGCTAGGTGCTGAACGCATATAAGCTTTTTTCCGTAAGGTGATTCCAAAAAACTTTGCTATTGCGGTTTTAAAAAATTGGATTCAAAGGGATCTGTGCCTAAATTATTGAATATGTATTTTTTTGAAACTACCTAAGTTATTTTTTGAAACCGCCTAATAAAAAAATGGGAACTACATATTAATTGTTCCTGATGGTTAAAAATAAGTTTTTTGTGTTAATTTTAAAGGTTTATTGTGTTTTGACTCGTGTTATGTTAATATAATGTAAATATAATATAATGGCAGATATATACTGTTAGTTATAGATACGCTAAATAAGGAGGGAGCTATTTGAAATACTTCAAAAATATAAGCATATATATAGTGTTATTTGTGATAATTTTGTTATTTGTTGCAGTATTTACAAACAATTCAGGACCAAAAGTAGAAAAGTATTCATTTCTGATACAACAAATTCAGGATGAGAATGTAAAGGAAATTAATTTAGAAGGAAGTAAAGCTGATGTAGTTCTTAGAAAAGATATAGGGGGAGAAGATGAGTACGTTGTATATATTCCTCATATACAATCTTTAATGGATGAATTGAAAGAGCCTATTAGAGAAAATAAGGCTGATTTTGACTTTAAGACACCACCAGAGGCTCCATGGTGGGTTGCAATAATACCTACTCTTGGATTAATTCTTATATTCGTATTGTTTTGGGTGTTTTTCCTCCAACAGTCACAGGGTGGAGGCGGAAGCCGGGTTATGTCTTTTGGTAAGAGTCGAGCTAAAATGACTATAGATGATAAGAAGAAGGTTACATTTAATGATGTAGCTGGGGCAGATGAAGAAAAAGAAGAGCTTCAAGAGATTGTGGAGTTTTTAAAGCAGCCAAAGAAGTTTGTTGAATTAGGTGCTAGAATTCCTAAGGGAGTTTTGCTTGTAGGACCTCCCGGTACAGGTAAGACGTTGCTTGCAAAAGCAGTATCCGGTGAAGCTGGAGTTCCCTTCTTTACAATAAGTGGTTCTGATTTTGTTGAAATGTTTGTCGGAGTGGGTGCTTCAAGGGTAAGAGATTTATTTGAGCAGGCGAAAAAGAATTCTCCTTGTATAGTGTTTATAGATGAAATAGATGCTGTGGGAAGACACAGAGGAGCAGGACTTGGAGGCGGACATGATGAACGTGAGCAGACGTTGAATCAGCTGCTGGTTGAAATGGATGGTTTTGGGATAAATGAAGGCGTTATAATACTTGCAGCTACAAACAGACCTGATATTTTAGACCCTGCACTTTTGAGACCTGGAAGATTTGACAGAAGAGTTGTTGTAGGTTTGCCTGACATAAAGGGAAGAGAAGAAATATTGAAAGTACATGCAAAGGGTAAGCCTCTTGCAGATGATGTAAAGCTTGAGGATCTTGCTAAGACTACACCAGGATTTACTGGAGCAGATCTTGAAAACTTATTAAATGAAGCGGCTTTACTTGCGGCTAGAAAAGATAAGAAAGAAATAATGATGTCCGAAGTAAAAGAAGCTGTATTTAAAGTTGTAATGGGACCAGAAAAGAAGAGTAGAGTAATGAGCGATAAGGAGAAAAAGCTTACTGCTTATCATGAAGCTGGTCATGCTATGGCTGTTAAGTTGGTGTCAACTACTGATACGGTGGACAGAATATCCATAATACCTGCAGGAATGGCAGGAGGTTATACTTCTTTCAAACCGGATGAAGATAGATCATATGCGACAAAGTCAAATTTACTTGAAAGAATTGTTATTGCGTTAGGAGGCAGAGCAGCTGAAGAGTTAGTGCTTGGTGAAATCAGCACGGGAGCATCTGGAGACCTTAAGACGGCAAATAGTGTGGCAAGAGGAATGATAACTAAGTATGGTATGAGTGAAAAGCTGGGAAATATGATATTTGGCAATGATAATGATGAGGTCTTTATAGGAAGGGATTTAGCGCAGACTAGAAATTACAGTGAGGAAGTAGCAGCTCAAATAGATAAAGAAGTCAAAGGAATTATTGATAACTGTTACGAAAAGACTTTAGATTTGTTAAATGAAAATATAAATAAGCTTCATGCAGTTGCAAATGCGTTGATAGAAAAGGAAAAAATTGAGGGACAGGAATTTGAAGAGCTTTTTGCAAACGCATAAAGTTATGTAACAGAGTTTTGCTATTAAAAAGAGATAGTATAAAAGCTATCTCTTTATTAATGGGCGCGATTAACCTTTTTGTAACATATTATGGAAAGGACACCTGCGTAGAGGCTTAGAGAATGTTAACGAAGCGAAGGATTAGTCTAATCACTTTTCTACTTAGAAGCGAGTTTTGATTCGACCCGTAGCTTTTTTTTACATTCTTTTAGCCTCGGAGCTTTAGTTCTTGGAATAATATGTTGCAAAATCAAAAACTGCACCCCTTTTTAATAGCATAGAGATTTAAGGTAATATCAAATAAATAACTGATCGAATGGAGTTTCAAAAAAAATTGAATATTATTTTATAAAAATAAAAAAAACTCTTTATTGAAAGTTGTTTATTTGATATAATAACAAAGGTTTTAGCATTTAGATAATAATATATAATTTGAAAGTATTTTCGCAATATGAGAACTGTAAAGTAATATATCGTTATTCTTTATTTCACACCAAGAAAGAGTTTCAATCAAGGTAGAAATTTTTATTGCAAAAATAAGAAAATATTTTTTTCAGAGTTTATTTAAGGCTATTTCAAAAGATGATGTATACATGATTTGGGTTGTAAAGCCCTTCGTGTAAGCTTTTGAAATGGCAATTGACCAATTGTTTTTTTGGAGTAAAGTTTTAGGCAAAATCAAAAAAAATAACTGAACAACTGGAGTTTCAAAAAATTCGATTTACATTTTTTGCATTTGCAAAATAATGTTCCTCTGATTGCAAGCTTTAAGCTTCCATGAATGGATTTGTGCCTAAATTATTGAATATGTATTTTTTTGAAACTCCCTTATAGAATATTAAATCTTTGAGGTAAAAATATGGAGCTAATAAATTTAGAAGTTGGACTAACTGCATCAATTGAGACAAAAGTAACAAACGAGATTACTGCTGAACAAATGGGAAGTGGAAGTCTTGATGTTTATGCTACACCTGCGATGATAAGTTTAATGGAACGTTCTGCATTATCAGCAGTTTCACAGCATTTGCCGAAAGGATATACCACAGTGGGTACGTATGTTAATATAAATCACATGGCAGCAACACCTATAGGAATGGAAGTTAAAGCAGTTGCAGAACTTATATCTATTGAAGGAAGAAAGCTGACTTTTAAGGTAGAGGCTTTTGATACTGTACAAAAGATTGGTGAAGGGCTGCATGAAAGATATGTTGTTGAATGTACCAAATTTAGAGAAAAAGTGTATGGGAAACTGAATTTATAAAAAGGAGAGTATTAAGTTTGATGGAGAAGTATTCAGGATTTAAAGATGTTAATGATAGAGAAATATATGCGGGAATGTTGTGTGAGGATACTGTAAACTTTAGTACGGTTGTTATTAAAGAGATTAAAGGGCGTTTTTTTGCAGTTGCCAACGGTTTTAAACCTGAACCGTTAGAAGAAATATCTGAAGGGCTACGAATTATAAAATAGTTCTAGGGTTCTGACGAAATATTAGGTGTTTTCAAAAAACTACCTAGGGCTAAGAGAATGTAAACTTTCTAAGGGTTGAATCAAAACTCGCTTGGCGTAATAAAAAATTCGACTAATCCTTCGCTTTGTTAACATTTTTTAATCCTCTGCGCAATGCAATTTTCATAATATGGCTCATAATTAAAATATGCATCCCAGGTGACAGATGACTGGGTGTATTTAGTCATTGTGGACCATATTATTCCAATAACTAAAGCTCCGAGGCTGGCCGTTTCGCTACGCTACACTGCTCGCCTATGCAACCTAGGCTAAGAGAATGTATAACTCGCTACGGGTCGAATCAAAACTCGCTACGCGAAGAAAAGTGATTCGACTAATCCTTCGCTTCGTTAACATTCTCTAAGCCTCTACGCAGATATTATTTCCATAATATGTATCACAATTTAAATATGCACCCCCAGATGACTAGATTTTGTTGACTAAATATAATATATATGATAGATTAGTAAATGACAAATTAATACATTGTTAGCCTTATCATGAGAGGTGGAGGGAAGGGCCCTATGAAACCCGGCAACCGGCTTAAAGTATCGGTGCCAATTCCTACAGGATAAATGTCCTGAAAGATGAGGAGAGAAATGAAACCCCTCTTCTTTTCTAAGAGAGGTTTTTCTTTGTATATAAAAGTCGAAAAGTTTATTATAGTATATATTTTGACTTTTGTAGCAGAAGGTATATTATTTCTCGAATAATAGGATTAGGTGGTTTTGAGAAAAATATAGGTAATAAGGGAGTTTCAAAAAAATACACATTCAATAATTTAGACACAGCTCTCTTTAAATCGAATTTTTTGAAACTCCAGTTGCTCAGTTATTTAATTGATTTTGCCTAAAACGAAGAGCTATAAATTATTTTATTTTAAGGAGGAGAACTTATAAATGACAAAAAAACTATTTACTTCTGAATCGGTTACTGAGGGGCATCCTGATAAAATATGTGATCAGATTTCTGATGCTGTTCTAGATGCAATATACTCGGAAGATCCTATGGCTAGGGTGGCTTGTGAGACATCTGTTACTACAGGACTTGTACTAGTAGCAGGTGAAATTACCACTGGTTGTTATGTTGACATACCCAAAATTGTTAGAAACACAATTAGGGAAATTGGGTATGACAGAGCAAAATATGGTTTTGATGCGGATACCTGTGCTGTATTGACTTCGGTTGATGAACAATCTCCAGATATTGCAATGGGAGTGGATAAAGCTTTTGAAGCAAAACGTGGTGAAATGACAGATGATCAGATTGAGGCGATTGGAGCAGGGGATCAGGGAATGATGTTTGGTTTTGCTTGTGATGAAACTGAGGAATTAATGCCAATGCCTATTTCTCTTGCTCACAAGTTAACTAAAAAGTTGACAGACGTCAGGAAAGATGGAACATTGGATTATTTAAGACCGGATGGTAAATCTCAGGTTACTGTGGAATATGATGGGGACAAGCCTGTTAGAGTTGAAACGATAGTTATTTCTACACAGCATGGGCCTGAAATTGATCGTGAGACCATTGAGAACGACATAATAGAACATGTTATTAAACCTGTTATTCCAGAAAATTTGCTAGATAGTGAAACAAAATATTTTATCAATCCTACAGGAAGATTTGTTGTAGGTGGACCTCAAGGTGATGCAGGTCTTACAGGAAGAAAGATAATTGTTGATACTTATGGCGGATATGCCAAACATGGTGGTGGTGCCTTTTCAGGAAAGGATCCCACAAAGGTTGATCGCTCTGCAGCTTATGCAGCTAGATATGTAGCTAAAAATATTGTTGCAGCAGGGCTTGCAAAAAAGTGCGAAGTGCAATTAGCTTATGCGATAGGTGTTGCAAGACCAGTATCTGTAAGAGTTGACACTTATGGGACGGGTTCGATTTCTGAAGAGAAGATAGAAACTCTTGTTAAAAAACTTTTTGATTTAAGACCAGCAGGAATAATAAAGAACCTTGATTTAAGAAGGCCAATATACAAGAAGACAGCAGCATATGGACATTTTGGAAGAACAGATATAGAGTTGCCATGGGAAAAGACCGATAAAGTGGAAGACTTAATAAGGGAAGCAAAAGAAATATAAGGTTTATAATATAAAAAAGGAATGCTTAAAGTGCGTTCCTTTTTTCTTTCACTTCTTTTCGGACAAAGTGAAAGAAGGAAAAGCGGAGGGTTTCGATGTCCCGTAGTTTTATTGTGAAAGTGTAATGTCTTTTTGTAGTGTATGGTATGATGAAGTAACAGTAAAGCTAAACATTTCATAAGCTATAAGTGGAGGTGTTTGGCATGTTGAAAATAATTTTTGAGATTGTAGTGTGCATGTTTGCAGGTTATGGGTTTATATTATTTGTTCATGAGATGTTACTTACAGTAAAACATAATAAAAAATATAAAAGTTCGATGGTAGAATTAGTGTTGATTGTTAAAAATCAGGGGCACATTATTGAAGGGATGATGAGAAATATTCTTTCAAGGGATTTTATACGAAAACTCATACCTGGAGGTAAGATTTTAGTGCTTGACATGGACTCTAGTGATGAAACTATGGATATTCTAAGAAAGTTAGAGAAAGATTATGAGTGTATTCAGGTTTTGAAAAAATCGGAAAAGGAAAGTGTTTTTAAACTTTTTGATGAAGGGGAAAAGAGAGATTCTTTTAATAATTAGTTATTTGAGATATACTTAAGATGACCAACTGGAGTTTCAAAAATTCGATTGCCATTTTTTACATAGCAAAATAATATTCCTATGGTTGGAAGCTTAAAAGCTCTCATAATGGGCTTTGTAACAGAAATATTGAATGTGTATTTTTTTGAAATTCCCTTACATTCAACTCTGAAAAATTAATTACTATGAATAAGGTGTTTATATTGATTACTTATGAAGGAATTATTGAGGAGATTATATTTACAAATGAAATAAATGGATATACTGTGTGTGAGATTAGAGGTGAAAAGGATACCATAACAGCTGTGGGATTTATGCCCTTTATAAATGTAGGAGAAATGCTTAAGGTATCTGGAGTATGGGTTACCCATCCTGATTATGGGGAACAACTTAAGGTTGAACTCTATGAAAAAATGATTCCCAAAACTCTCGAAGCACTAGAGTTGTATCTTGCTTCGGGGTTTATAAAAGGAGTAGGACCGGCTAGTGCAAAAAAGATAGTAAAAAGATTTGGTGAAGACACTATGAACATAATAGAGCTTCACCCAGAGAGATTATCCGAAGTAAAGGGTATAAATCATGAAAAGGCTTTGAGAATAGGACAAGCTTTTTATGAGCAAAAGGAACTACGGAATGTAGTGATGTTTTTTCAAGAATATGGTATAAGCCCAACCTATTGTGCAAAAATATATCAAATTTACGGTAAAGATACTATAGAGGAAATTCGAAACAATCCATATAAGCTTACTGATGAAGCTATAGGCATAGGTTTTAGGACTTCCGACAGGATTGCAAAAGAGCTTGGAATAGATCCAAAATCAAAGTTTAGAATATGTAGCGGAATAAAATACGTTTTGTCTCATATTGCAATGGACGGACATACTTTTGTGGAAGATGACAAATTGAAGGAGTATACATCAAACCTGCTGGATGTTGATATAGATAATATTAATGATGCGTTAATCAGTTTGCTGATGGATAAATCAATATATATTGAGAGATATGATACCTATTCAAGAATATATTTATCCCCCTTTTATAATGCTGAAGCAGGAGCTGCCAGAAAAATTGCTCAGCTTTCAAGTGTGGAGTTTAGAGGTGATATAAGCGATTTTGAAGAAAAGGTATCAGAAGTTCAGAGCAGAGAGGGGATTGTACTTGCACAAAATCAAAAAGACGCTATAAAAGAGGCTTTAATCAGTGGAATGTTAATTATTACAGGAGGGCCTGGTACGGGTAAGACCACTATTATCAAAAGTATAATAAATCTGCTTACAAATGAGAGTTATGATATTTTGTTAGCAGCGCCTACGGGGAGGGCTGCAAAAAGGATGTCTGAAGCAACAGGATTTGAAGCAAAGACCATTCATAGGCTTTTAGAAATTGGTTATACATCAAAAGAAGAGGAATTGGTATTTGCAAGAAATGAAGATAATCCAATAGATGCTGATGTTGTTATTATTGATGAAATGTCAATGATTGATATACTTTTAATGAACCATTTGCTTAAAGCAATTGAGCCAGGTACAAGACTAATATTGGTAGGTGATGTGGATCAGCTTCCGTCTGTTGGGCCGGGAAAGGTTTTACAAGATTTAATAAATAGTGAAATGGTAAAGACGGTTAAGCTAAGAGAAATATTTAGGCAGGCTGAAGAAAGTCTTATAATTGTTAATGCTCATAAAATTAATAATGGGCAAAAGCCAGTATTGAATAATAAGGATAAGGATTTTTTCTTTGTGAAAAGAAATTCTGCTGATGATATTGTAAAAACTATTGTTGATCTTTGTACAAGGAGGATACCATCAACTTACGGCTTTGAACCTATGAGAGATATTCAAGTGCTAACTCCAATGCGAAAAGGGGTTGTAGGAGTGGGGAATCTTAATATAGAACTTCAAAAGGTAATTAATCCAAAGGATAAAAGGAAAAAGGAAAAGGTCTTCAGGGATTTTCTATTTCGAGAAGGAGATAGAGTGATGCAGATAAAGAATAATTACAAGCTTAAGTGGAAGAAGGATGACAGGGAAGATACCGAAGGTACGGGCGTTTTTAATGGGGATACAGGCATAATTAGAAAGATTGATAATGAAGATCAAAAAATAGTTGTTTGCTTTGACGATGATAAGATAGCAGATTACGAATTTAGCATATTAGATGAGCTAGAGCCTGCTTTTGCAGTGACTATTCACAAAAGTCAGGGCTCAGAATTTCCAGTTGTGGTAGTTCCGATTTTTCCAGGCCCCCAAGTATTGATGACAAGGAATTTGCTTTACACTGCAGTTACGAGGGCCAGGAATCTTGTAATACTTGTAGGTAGCAAAGATTATTTAGATGTAATGATAAACAACGAAAGGGAGACAAACCGGAATTCCGGTTTGTTAGATAAAATCAGAATATGTTTTGGAATATAAATTTTTAGCGGGTGGGATTAACCTTTTTGTAACATATTATGGAAAGAACGTCTGCGTAGAGGGTTAGAGAATGTTAACTCAGCGAAGGATCAGTCGAATCATTGTTCTACGCGTAGCGAGTTTTGATTTGACCCGTAGCTTTTTTACATTCTCTTAGCCTAGGTTGCATAGGCGAGCAGTGTAGCGTAGCCAAACGACCAGCCTCGGAGCTTTAGTTCTTGGAATAATATGTTGCAAAATTAAAAATTGCAACCAATTTATAGCATGGGAATTTGCGGGCAAAAAAATAGGGTCATCATTGTTGTTTGTCTAGATCTGTAAGCCATCTATCTGAGCAATTAAATGGAGTATAATTATCTATATAGTTAATTGCTTTATCTATATTGTCAGTTACATAGTATAGATCCCTGCATTCTTTTTTTGCAAAATTCTCATTTATAGTTCTTTCAAACTGTTTGATTAAAAAATCGAAAAAACCATTTGTGTTTATAATAACAATTGGTTTGTTGTGATATTTGAGTTGTTTTAGAGTTATTATTTCAAGAAGCTCTTCTAAGGTGCCATATCCTCCCGGAAGTGCTATAAAAGAGTCGGAAAGCTCATCCATTTTTGCTTTTCTTTCCCGTACAGATGAAGTTTCCACCAGTTCGTCACAGTTTTCGTACACTACGCCTTTTATGTTTAAGGCCTTTGGTATAATTCCTACTACTTTACCGTTGTTTTTATGCACCGCTCTTGCACAAGTTCCCATAAGACCTGTTAGTCCACCACCGAACAAAAAAGTATCTCCTCTTTTAGCAATTTTGCTGCCAAGTTCTCTAGCTGCATTAAAATACACTTCATCTATAGATTGGCTAGATGAGCTGTAAACACATATAACTTTATTCATGCTTTTACACCACCAATATTTAAAATATTTTTTAAGAAGTATATAACAATATTAGGAATATTGCAACCTAGGCTAAGAGAATGAAAATGACGTTGAGTGAAAAAATATGTATCAAAGTAATTTTACCATATCTAGAAATATGTATTTGAATAATAAAAATTAAACTTCATATTTTAATTATATAGGTATTGATTTCAAAAACCAAAATGGAATAAAAAAACTTTGAAACTCCTTATCTAAAGTAGGAACTTATTTTTTACTTGATCCTAAATGAGATTTTGAAATTATATGATGGGATGTGATATATTGAGTCAGTTTAAAAAATATTTAATAACGGAACTAAGTGAAAAGGACAGAAAAACTCTTGATAAATATACAAAGTTTTATTCTAATTTTATAGAGAGTAATACCGCTGAAACTGAAATACTTGAAAATAGAAGGTTTAAGAGGGATGCATAGCAAATTGGATAAAAGTTCATTCAAGTATTCTAAGAAAATGTCTTGCAGTATTTAAGATTATTGAGTATAATGTCTTAAGTACCCGATAAAAGCGGTGCATTATAAAAGTTAATCTTTGGTCGTGCTAGATGGGGAGGTAGCGGTGCCCTGTACCTGCAATCCGCTATAGCAGGATTGAATTCCTGTCTCAGGCTTATTTTTGTTTGGTCTGCCCTATGTAAGTGGTAATGAAAATTGGGTCCTGCGCAATGAAACCCCATGAACTCCGTCAGGTTCGGAAGAAAGCAGCGGTAAGTGGGCACTTTCATGTGCCGCAGAAATACCTGGTTCGAGCTAACTGCATAGGTAACGCTTGTAGGAATAAGTCAAAGACAGGTGCACGGCCAATTTAATTTAAAAATCATACATTTTAATAGATTAAAGGATAGGATTTTTGGTTCCTTAAACAGCAAAGCTATTTAAAATTCTTTAAATAGCTTATTTGTATATAAAGATGATTTTAGTGGATTTAAAATAAAAACTTTGCAACTGGAGTTTCAAAAAATTTGATGCCATTTTTTGCATAGCAAAATAATGTACCTATGATTGGAAGCTTAAAAGCTTCCATGACAGGCTTTGTAACAGAAATAATGGATATGTATTTTTTTGAAACTCCCTTACAGATAATTAGGCAAAATCAAAAAAACTTGCAAATTGGAGTTTTAAAAGATTCGATTGAAATTTTTTTGATAGCAAAATAAAGTTATATAATGTAAGCTTTAATGCTTCAATTATATAACTTGTATCTGAAATATAGAATATGTATATTTTTGCAACGCCCTAACTGCTTAATAGCTTTTTTGAAACCGCCTAATACATAAATGGTAGTAAATATTTTTTGAAATTCCTTAAGTTACAATAAAGGAAATTGGGGTGAAAAGGATTGTCTTACTTAGCGCTTTACAGAAAATGGCGTCCAATGGTTTTTGAGGATGTTGTTGAACAAGAACATGTTGTTAAGACTTTAAAAAATAGCATTTCATCGGGAAGAATAGCTCATGCGTACCTTTTTTGTGGGACAAGGGGTACTGGTAAAACCACTATGGCTAAAATATTTTCTAGAGCTATAAATTGTGAGAATTCTACAAATGGAGACCCTTGTAATAAATGTGAAATCTGCAGGGGCATATTAAATGGTAGTTTGCTTGATGTAATTGAAATAGATGCAGCTTCAAACAATAGTGTTGATAATGTCAGGGAAATAAGAGATGAAGTAGTATATGCTCCATCAAAAGCTCGATATAAAGTGTATATAATAGATGAAGTGCATATGTTATCTTCTGGGGCATTTAATGCTCTATTAAAGACTTTAGAGGAGCCCCCGGGCCATGTGGTGTTTATTCTTGCGACTACTGAACCCCACAAATTGCCTGCAACAATACTATCAAGATGTCAAAGATTTGACTTTAGGAGAATTCCTGTTGAAAGTATAACAAAAAGAATTGAACACATTGCAAAAAACAGCGATGTAGATATTGAAACTGAAGGGTTAAAACTTATAGCTAGGATGGCTGATGGGGCATTGAGAGATGCTATAAGTATATTGGATCAGTGTATCTCCCTTGGAAACAAAAACTTGACCTATGATGATGTGTTATCCGTCGTAGGAATAGTTAACAATACATTTGTTGCCGATGTAGTTGATTCAATTAATACAAAACAAGTGGATAAGGTATTACAGCTTGTTAATATTCTTGTGATGGATGGTAAAAGCATTACCCAATTTGTTTCAGATTTAGTATTGTATTATAGGAATTTATTGATTTGTAGTACTAGCGCAAATCCTGAGGAAATAATTGAGGCATCTAAAGAAATGATAGAAAGGATGAGTGGGCAGTGTAAGAGCCTTTCAAATTTGGAGATAACGTCTATCATAAAGGAACTTTCTGCTCTTGAGGCTACTATGAAGTGGTCAACACATGCGAGGGTTTTGCTTGAAGTGACACTTATAAAGCTTTGTGAAAGCAAGATTGATTCAAGTGATGCCGGGCTAATGGAAAGAATTGATTTTCTTGAAAAAAAGATCAGCGATTTGCTAGCAAATGGAATTAAGGTGAGTTCTGGTGAAGTAAAGGGAGGTACTTTTGATAGTAAAAAGGATGTTATGAATGAAACACCAGTAAAAAGAAAAAAGTCTAATATAAGTGAGGAAGAAATTAAAGTTGATCTTAAAAATATTGCAGGTAACTTAGAATGTATAGAAATATGGAATGATGTATTAAATGACTTGAAACAAAACGGAAGAATGGTATTATATTCTTATTTACTTGATACGAAAGCTGTTGAGATTAACAGTAAAATAATAGGTGTTGTATTTACCCAGGAAAGGTGTTTCTTTAAGATTAATGTGTCAAAGAGTGAAAATGCAGAAGTTTTAGAGGAATATTTAGAGAAGAGATTAGGTAGAGAAGTAAAAATTAAATGTTTTGACAGCGAGGATGTAGTTGATAGAAAAAAAGAAGATAGTAATGATGAAATGGTTGAGAAGGCAAAGATTATTGCAAAAGAACTAAATGCTCCTTTGGATATTGTTGATGAATAAGGGGATTTAAAATAAATAACTGGTCAACTGGAGTTTCAAAAAATTCGATTTGATGGGCTTTGTAACAGAAATAATGAATAGGTATTTTTTTGAAACTCCCTAAGTTATGGCTAAAACGAGGCAGGTACAACTTTAATGTTAGTTTATAAAATATCATTATCATTAATTTGTATTCTTGATTTTATAAGACGTTATAATTGATTTTTTATATGCAATTTTAATATAATATATATAAAAAGGGTAGTAATTTATCTTAATATTAATGTATAATAGATATTGTGTTTTAAATTATGTGATTTTAAAAACTTTGAACTTGTGGTTTCAAAGAAGGTCTCTTATTTGTTGCAATTTGCAATACAAATATAGAGTGTGTTATTTTTTGTAACGTTTAAAATATATTATAAGTATAGATGGTTTTTTTGATTATCTTAATAAGTTGAACTATAAGTTTGCACTTCTCGTTAAGAATTTGAGTTCAATGATTAAATGTGCATGTATTTTTCGAAAACATGTAAATGAGAATAAAATAGGAGGTAGTTATAAATGGCAAAAGGTGGTTTTCCAGGTTTTGGTGGAGGAAATATGGGCAATCTTGTAAAGCAGGCACAAAAGATGCAAAAGGATATGGAGAAGCTTCAGGAAGAACTTAAAGATAAGACTGTAGAAGCATCTGCTGGAGGTGGAGCAATTACAGTTGTTGCATCTGGGAGAAAAGAAATTCAGGATATTACTATAAAGCCGGAAGTAGTTGATCCTGATGATGTTGAAATGCTTCAAGACCTAATTGTAGCTGCTGTAAACGAGGCTATAAGAAAAGCAGATGAAATGGTTAATTCAGAGATGAACAAGATAACAGGCGGTTTAGGAGGCATTCCCGGACTGTTCTAATATAAGGATGGATTATAATGAGTGTTTATGCAGCACCTGTTGCAAGACTTATTGAGGAGTTTGAAAAACTCCCGGGAATTGGACATAAGACAGCACAGCGACTTGCTTTTTATGTACTTAATATGCCTGCAGAGAAGGTTGAAAGACTTGCAAGTTCAATAAGGGATGCAAAGATAAAGACAAAATATTGCAGTGTTTGTGGTAATTTAACCGATAGCGAAGTTTGTTCACTGTGTAGTTCTGCTACTAGGGACGATTCTTTGATTTGTGTTGTCCAGGATGCTAGAGATGTTGTGGCTATGGAGAGAATAAAGGAGTTTAAAGGTCTTTATCATGTTTTGCATGGTGCAATATCACCTATGGAAGGTATTGGACCTGAAGATATTAAGATTAAGGAGCTTTTACTCAGGATTCAGGATAAGGATATCAAAGAAGTTATTATTGCTACAAATCCTAATATTGAAGGTGAAGCCACTGCTATGTATATTTCAAAGCTTCTAAAGCCTTTAGGTATAAAGGCAACAAGAATTGCTCATGGTATACCTATAGGTGGTGACTTGGAATATGCTGATGAGGTTACATTGGCAAAGGCTTTAGAAGGTAGAAGAGAGTTATAGAAAATGAAGAGTTGTTGTATAGCTTTAAAAAAGTTTTGTCAAAAGTCATGGAAGAGTGTAATGAAAATTGCATTTTAACCATGGCTTTTTTATATAGGTGAGCTATGATTAACCTTTTTATAAATATTATAGAAGAAATATTGCGTAGATTCATGGAGGTTTAGAATCTTAAAATTCACATTCCTCCATTTGAATTGACAGCAAACCTCTTTATATATTCATAACACAATCAATAAAATTAATTGCTACATTAATAAAGTTAATATGTTTATTAAAATTATTTAAGTTTACTGTTGACAATAGGAAAAAAATATATTAATATAGATATAGGATAAATAATATTTAGTTTATAGTTAAAAATATTAATAAGCAACATCATAAATTTAAGGAGTGGTTATAATGGGTAAGGAAGTTTTAGGAAAGTGCCCTGTTTGTAACAGTGAAACAATTGTAACTAGAATAAGTTGTGATAATTGTAATACAAATATTGAGGGAGAATTTACACTGTGTAAATTTTGCAGACTTACTTCAGAACAAAAGAAGTTTGTTGACACATTTGTTAAATGCAGAGGCAATATTAAGGAAATGGAGAAAGAGCTTGGGGTTTCATATCCTACAGTAAAAAACAGACTTGAAGATGCGGCAGCAGCGTTGGGTCATAAATCGCAACCGGTTGAGGAAGATGGCAAAAAGAAAGAAGTACTTGAGAAACTTAATAGTGGAGAAATAGGTTTTGAAGAAGCTATGGAATTGTTGAAAAGCTAGTTAGACAAAATCAAATAAATAACTGATTAATTGGAGTTTCAAAAAATTCGATTGCCATTTTTTGCATAGCAAAATAATGTTCTTATGCCTGGAAGCTTAAAAGTTTCTTTGATGTGACTTGTAATAGAATTAATGAATATGTATTTTTTTGAAACTCCTTTATGTGATGACCGGTCAATAATAATAAGGAATTTTAGTCTAAAAAATGGAGGGTGATTAGATTATGGCAAGTGAAGAAAAGATTCTTATACTTAAAATGCTAGAAGAGGGTAAAATAAACAGCGAAGAGGCAGCAAGACTTATAGAAGCCATAGAGCCTGCCGATAGGAATGCTCAAGGCAATCCCAATGCAAGACAGCAGAAGAAAGTCAATTTTGGTGATGAAGTATCAAAGGTAAAAGATAGGCTAAACGATTGGAAAAAGGATTTTAAGAATAATTACAATCAAAAAGATTTTGATCGTACTATAGAAGAATTCAGTGCTAGAGCTGAAAAAGTTGGAAGAACTCTTGCTACTACTACTATTGGAATAGCTGACAAAGTAGTTGATTTTGTAAGTAGCTTTGTTGATACAAATGCGTTTAATGTTTTTGGAAAATATAAAGCAGTAGAAAAATCTTTTGAAGCTGGCGATATAACAGAAGGAATGACACTTGAAGTTCAGGGAGTGAATGGGAACATACTTGTTAAGAAACATATGGACAATAAAGTTATAATAAATTCTATTGTAAGAAGTCCCCAAGACAATGCTGACGAGCTCTTAGTATTTTCTCAAGAAGATGGAAATATTTCGCTAAAGAGTACTAAAGATGAGAACATAAGTGTATCTCACGAGATTTTTGTACCAGCAATAAAGTTCAATAAAATAAGGCTTAATACAAAAAATGGTAAAGTGTATGTAGAAGATTCAATAGCAGAAGTATTTGAAGCACAGACATCCAACAGTAACATCGAACTTATGGGAGTTAATAGCGATAAAATCAATGTTACAACTAGAAATGGAAAAGTTCAATTTGGGTACATTATAGGTAAAGATATCGATATAAGTACAGTAAATTCCGTTATAGATATTAAGCATATAAAGACTCAGAATCTTAATACTGCTACTAAAAACGGAAGGATTCTCATTGAAAACGTCCATAATTATAAAGAGTGTTCAGAGATTAATATGAACTTGAAGACCAATCAAGCAGGAATAAAGGTTAATATGAACGATATGGAAAAGAGAGGCTACAAGATTAAAGCACAGACTACTAATGCTGATATTAATTTGTTAATTCCTGATATAACTTATAAGAATATAAGCAAGCAGTTATCTAACAGTTTTGTAGAGGCTGAAAGCAGTGGCTATGAAGACCTTGAGCAAAAAGTCAATATAGTTGCGGATACTCGAAATGGCAATATTGAAATAGTAAAATAGATAAAGTGACTATTAGGAAACTAATACAACCATAAAAGGGCAGCACTAAAGCTGCTCTTTTTGCTATTTCTCAGGAGATAAGAATAGCAATCCATAATATTAGTTTATAAAATAGTCTTACCACCAATTTGTAGCCTTTAACTTTGAAATTCCCTTAGGCGGTTTCAAAAAATAACCTATCTATACAGCATTCAGGTCATAAAGCCCATGATGGAAGACTAAAGCTTCCAGACAGAGAAACATTATTTTGCTATGCAAAAAATGTAAATCTAGATTTTTTGAAACCGCAATTGACCAGTTGTTTTTTTGGAATCACCTTATTAAAACTACCTAAAATCTATTTTCCATATAACACTGTTTTCGGAATCAGACAAAAGGATATTTTTCTCGCTATCTATTGCAACATCATTTGGTATTGAGAATTTGGCATCGTATCCTAGAGAGCTGGTAAGTTTTTTTTCGCCTTTTCCAACTGAGCCTGCTATTGTTTCCACATCTACCAATTTGCCGTTTTCTAAAACAAGCCTCCTTAATATATTGTCATCAATTACATATATGTAATTTCCATCAGCTACAATTTTTTTTGGAGAATAGAAACTACATTGCACACCGTCAATAAAGTTTTGTTCATTTTCTTCGCCTGCAAAGATTCTAAACAGCCCATCATTTTCATCTAGTTTCAAAATTGTATTGTTAGTTGTGCTCAAAATAAAGGTATTATCATTTGAATTTATAGTAATACTTTCAGCACTTCCTTGTATTTTTCTTGAAACCTTTTCTCCGCTGAGTCTATTTACTATGGTGAAATTTGTTATAGGTTCTAGTCCAATATTATTTGGTTGCAAAACGTACATGTTTTCTGAACTGTCGAAGGCAAAATCCGATATGTTGTACAAAGATCCTACTGACTGATAAATTAACATGGGTTCATCGTCTTTTAGAATATAGATTTCTGAAACATATTGTTCTTTTTCATTTATATAGGGTACAATTGAGAAATATACGTTTCCGTTAGGTGTTGTTTTCACAAGATCAATATCTTTATAGTTTTCAAGTTGCGGATAAAGTGTTTTTACAATCCCATCTTTTATTGTTCTAAGCTTTGAAAAGTCGGTAAAATATATTGTGTCATCAACTGTGTTGTAGCTTATGCTTTTTGGATTACAAATTAAGGCGTTATTTATATTTCCATCGGAAATATCTGATCGTTGACCTGTTCCAGCAAAAGGAGCAACATTTATACCATTTAGATATTTTAAATATATATTTACGTTTTTGGTTTCGTCCTTAGGTTTATTAACAAATACTGTGAGATTAACGGGCTTTCCGTTATAGGAGCCGCTAAAATCAGTTTTTCCCTCTTTTAGAGGTTTGATTTCATCATTATTTATTTTAGCTATATCGGTAACTGGCGTATTCCATTGGATTTCTGATGCCATTAACTCTTCCTTTACTCCATCAGGATATTTTTTTACAACTTTAAAAACCCCCGTTTGATTAATTGAAAGAGACAGTATTTGAGGTGACATGAGTAAAAGTGCAGCATTTTCACGGTTTAGTGCATGGACACCTTTGTAAATTGTTGAAAAGGATATTAAAGATAATATGAGCATGGACGTTATCAGTATACGATTTGTCCTTCTCAAACGTGTGTCTAGAACTTTTACTTTGTTAATGTTTTTTAAATCTTTTAAAAGTTCATCAACATTTTGATATCGGTCTTTTAAATGCTTTTTTATACATTTTCTTACTATGTAATCCATATTTCTAGATATTTTGCTATTGTAATAAATAAGACTGGTATCATCGTACTTTGGCAGTACACCAGTGAGCATATGATGTAGTGTAACACCAAGACTGTATATGTCTGAGCGTACATCAGATATTCCTTCTGATGTTAATTGTTCGGGTGCTGCATAGTGAGGAGTTCCTGCAATGACAGTATCCTTTTTGTCTATACCTTTATATTCACGAGAAATGCCAAAATCAATTATTACTGGTCTATTATCCCTAGTAATAATTATATTATGGGGTTTTAAATCCCTATATATAATGGGAAATGGTTTTAGATTGTGTAAATACAAAAGCACTTCGCAAATCTGTTTTGCCAAAGATACGACAGTCTCTTGGGGAATGATACCATACGTATCTATTAGTTTATTTAGGGGTGTGCCTTCTATATAGCTTTCTACAATGTATATACCTGTTTCATCTTCTATTACATCTGCAATTTTAGGCAGGCTGATATGATTTAATTTTTTTAATATGTTAATTTCAGTTAGAAGCTCGTATTTTGTGTTGTTTTTAAGAATATGTTTTACGGCCCAAAGGTTACCTAAATTGATATTTCTACATAGATATACATCCCCAGACGCGCCTTTGCCTAGAATTCTTTCGATTTTGTACTTTTCTTTTAATATTTTTCCGATCATCGTATCACCCCTTATGCTACAAAATATTATGTAATATAAAATAAAAACTTTGCAACTGGAGTTTCAAAAACTTGATTAACATTATTTTGAAACTCCCTTGTTATTCTTCTTCATCAAAATCTACTGTATTTTCATCTGGTTCAACGATGTTTGGATCTGTATTGTCAGATTCAAATTCTTTTGGCTTATTTTTTTCTGATTTTTTATCTAGAATAGAAAAATTCAATTTTAAATAAGCTAGCAGAAGAATAATATTTACTATTAAAGTAATTGAACCAATTAATATATATATAATTTGATACTTCATTATAACCTCCTGGTTAAGGTGATTCCTAAAAAAAACTTTGCAACTGCGGTTTCAAAAAATCTAGATTTACATTTTTTGCATAGCAAAATAATGTTCCTCTGTCTGGAAGCTTTAGTCGTCCATCATGGGCGTTATGACTGAATACTGTATAGGTTATTTTTTATTCCGCCTAAAGCTTTCTATAAAGTCTATATAGAATTATTGCAGCTTCTTTTCTTGAACACAATCCAGTTCCGTTAAACTCTCCGTCGCTTCTTTTTACTACCAGACTTTCTCTGTTACCAAGGGCTATGAATTTTCGCGCCCATGAAGGGATAAGGTTCTTGTCTGTAAAATTAAGCCATTTATCTTCTTTGGGAAAGAGGTAGTCTTTTTTTACATTTAATGTTGTTGAACATACTGTTATAAGTTCTTGGCGGTTTATTCTTTTGTTACCCTTAAAAGTGTTATCCTCATAACCTAATATTAAATTTTCTTTGTAGGCTATGGCAACTGAATTGTAGTACCACGAAGTTTCTTTTACATCTTTAAAATGTGCTAAAGCTTCTTCATCTATTATATTTAAGCTTTTTACTATAAGGCAAGCAAATTCGCTTCTACTCAACTGGTCATCGGGGTGGAATGAGCCGTCGCCTCTTCCGTTTATTATTCCTTTTGATGCTAGAGACTCGATTGCTTCTTTTATTGCAGCCTCTTCATATTTGATATCATTAAACGTAATTTTTTGTTCAATTACATAATACTTACCACTGTTAAATGTTCTTATTGACAAAGTATTATTTGACGTATTTTCACGTCCTCCCATATTGTAGCGTTTATTGCTTGATGTACTGTATGTTGTATTATTTCCTAAAGGCTTTGTATAAGGTGTAGAAAATACAGGTTTTTGAGCTTGCATTTTGAACACGTTTGAGTTCATTGCAAAGAGAGTTTGTTTGTCTTTTTGATTTTCTGAGCTATGTAAGTTGTACTCTGGTTCATTGTATATAGTACAATAATCAGGATTTCCGTCTTTGTATGGAAGTTCTAAGCCAATAGGAAAATCAAGTTTATTTCTTATATTACCATTTTTATATTTAAACTCAAGATTAACGTTGCTTTTTATTTTTTCATTTGATTCTTCAGTTTCATCTGTCATAATGATTGTTAAATTTTCACGTATCAATTTATCTATTGTTTCGTGATATAGAGTTATATTACCAAAATTCGTAGAAATTTTTAAATCAATTTTGTTATTTTTCAATACGTCAATATCTTTAAAGAAACTGATATTTAGTTTTGTTTTGGTTAAATCCACATCTATGTTAATAACTTTTCTGTAAATTCTGTTTGGCTCATAATCTTGTTTGCTTAAAAAAGCATCTATTTCACTGCTTGACTTTAAAACCAATTCAATCTGATTTGAAATTAGTTCTTGATTTATATCTATAGCTCCTGTTTCACAAATTACTTTAGCATTGGCTGCTTGCTCAATTACTTTTTCTATTTCATCTTCAATACGGTCACTTTTTTCGTTGTAGATATCATCTGAATTTTTGTATTTTTCAATTGTTTCAAGAGCTTTAAGCTCAAAGGTTTGAATAACCTTTTCATAATCTACAGTTGTTAAGACTGTTGTTTCTTGTGGTAAGGATGCTGGCATTGTTTCTTTGGGGGATATAACATTTGTAGATTTTGATTTGTTGCTTTTTTTTCTACTCGAAGTCTTAGATTTAGTAGGTTGGGGGGTAGGTGAAGAAGTAGGTTGAGAAGTTAATTGAGGAGTAGAAGAAGGTTGAGTAGTAGGAGTGGAAGTAGGAATAAGGGTAGGTGAAGAAGAAGGTTGAGAAGTTAGTAGAGGAGTAGGAGTAGAAGAAGGTTGAGTAGTAGGAGTAGAAGTAGGAATAAGGGTAGGTGAAGAAGAAGGTTGAGAAGTTAATTGAGGAGTAGAAGAAGGTTGAGTAGTAGGAGTGGAAGTAGGTTGGGGGGTAGGTGAAGAAGAAGGTTGAGAAGTTAGTAGAGGAGTAGGAGTAGAAGAAGGTTGAGTAGTAGGAGTGGAAGTGGGAATAAGGGTAGGTGAAGAAGAAGGTTGAGAAGTTAATTGAGGAATGGGAGTAGAAGAAGGTTGAGTAGTAGGAGTGGAAGTAGGAATAAGGGTAGGTGAAGAAGAAGGTTGAGAAGTTAGTAGAGGAGTAGGAGTAGAAGAAGGTTGAGTAGTAGGAGTAGAAGTAGGAATAAGGGTAGATGAAGAAGTAGGTTGAGAAGTTAGTAGAGGAGTGGGTGTATAACTAGGTGTTATTGTAGGTTGTGGTGTATCTGAAATAACAGGTGTTGGTAATAAAGTGGTTTGTACGCCTAAATTCCCATTATAGGAAACTGTGTATAGTATTGATTGTTCCTGGTTATAAGGAAGATCTTCTAGTTGCAGAACGGCTATACCCATGTTTGGATCATAACTATAAACACTGCTATAGACAGAATCTGTAACAGTTTGACCAGAGTCGTCTGTTGTTGATGAAGATACAGTAAAATCGAAAGATGCAATAGCTTTTGGTTTATTATCCGAAAATTGCACATTAATGTAATTATCAAAAGCGTATATGCTATCAATATACGTTGGTACAGGGATATTGATAGGGTCAGAAATTTCACGGCCATTTATATATCCAAATTGAAATAATTCACCGTCATAAGTTACAAAGCTACTTAAATCAAAATCTGTTGCTATTTGTGAAACATTTTTGTAAATAGCTTTTGAATTTGATTGAGTTGATTTCCACATCCATAAATATTTATTTTCATCAACAGCTAGGATATGATCGTTAACGGATACTTTAGATACATTTTCCTTAAGTTTAATCAAAAGGCAGGCATCTATCTGAATAGTAGTTGAAATATCGTCGCTGTCAGAACGAAAGGAATATAATGTTTTGTCAATGGTTAAAACACATATGCAACCACTATTTGGGATTATGTCTAAGACATTACTAAGTACTTTTTTAGGAGTACTTCTTTTATAAACAGTCAGATCGCCACCTAGTTGGAAGTTTCTGTTATCCCCCCAAGACCATAGTGTATGGTCAGTTTTTATAGCAAAGGATGAAGCGTCATCAACGGCTATTTGTTCAACATCATCCATTATTTTGACTGGAATCAAACTTTCATCATAAGCGCCGTTACCCAACTGACCGGAGTGGTTGTTGCCCCATGCCCATAAGCTATTGTCTTTCATCAATGCCAGCGTGTGTTTTGATCCAGTGACAATAGATTTTACAACGACACTTTCTGAGTTTATAGATTTATCAATTTTAGTAGGTGTAGTGATAGTAGGAGCAATCATGTTTTTGCGTATTAGCAGCGTATTATCAACTTGTTCATAGTCCATATTTTTCTCTTGCCAATTAAGAGTTGTGTTAGTTTTTTTGGATGTACCAATTTCAATAAGAGTAGGAATGTTTTTTATATTTTTTGTACCATCACCCAATTGGCCGTATATGTTATCACCCCAACCCCAAAGAGTTCCGTCACTTTTTATAGCAAAGTTAGTAGAACTATCTTTTCCAGCACTTATTCTTACTACATCTTTCATAATAATTTTAGGATGAACACGATCTATATTGCTTCCATCACCTAATTCTCCAAGTTTGTTTGTTCCCCAGGACCACAAATTGTTGTCATTTGTGAGTGCAAGGATATAACCTTTGCCTATTTCTACCTCAGATACATCTTCAAGCATTTTAACTGGAGTTACAAATTTATCTTGTTTTAAGGGACTGGAATTGTTTGTATAGGTACACCATTGCCATAGACTGTTGTCTTCAAGTATTCCAACACATATTTCACCTGAGGTATAAACTTTCTTCCAGGTTTTAGTTGTTGCTTCTGTAAGATTATCCTCTGTTGGTACAGCAAAAAAACTTTTAGGTGTAAAACTAACTATTAAAAACGTAAGTAAAAAAACAATAACAAGTTTTCTTTTTTTATACATACATATACTCCCCCTAATTGTAAGAACTTTCATATACATGATAACTCAATCGAGGAACAAATTACAAGTTTTTTGTAAAGTTGATTTAAGAAAATTTTGTATAGGTTATTTTTTTGTTATCCCTGAGTGATTTATAAAGGGTTCTAGTTTTTGTGAGTTTTTATATTTTTCCACAAAGAAAGTGACCTATCCTGCTCATGAGAGGAAAAACCTTAAGTACAATTGATAATTTTTTATGGATATAATAATATAATGGTAAAGCTTAAATAATTAAAGTGGAGGCAATCTAAAAATGAAAGAATTTAATGTAACAGGCGTATGTGTTCCAAATAAGCATTATATGGTGGATATAAGCAAAAAATTAGATCAGATAATAAAACTTATAGAGAATGAGAAATATTTTACTATCAACAGGGCTCGTCAATATGGTAAGACCACCACGTTGTCTTGTATTTATAAAGCGCTAAAAGACAAATATTTAGTATTGAAAATTAGCTTTGAAGGAATTGGAGATTATGCCTTTACAACAGAAAATGCTTTCATAGGTTCTTTTATAAATTTGCTTTCTAGGCGCTTATATCAAAATGGATTGGATAACAATATCATTAGTAATTGGGAAGAAAATAAAAATGAATTGAATAAATTAGAAGATTTATCATTGAAGATTACAGAACTGGTTGAAAATACTGATAAGGAAATTGTTTTAATGATTGATGAAGTTGATAAAAGTAGCAACAATCAATTGTTTTTGCATTTTTTGGGTATGTTAAGAAATAAATATTTAGATAGAGAAGAAGGATTAGATAGTACGTTTAAAAGTGTAATACTTGCAGGTGTATATGATGTTAAAAATTTAAAACTTAAGCTTAGGGCTGATGATGAAAAAAAGTATAATTCGCCTTGGAATATTGCAACTGATTTTGATGTTGATATGAGCTTTAATCCAGAAGAGATATCAACAATGCTTATGGAATATGAGAAAGATTATAAAGCAGGAATAGATATTGAAAAAATAAGCAAAGAAATATACAGATTTACAAGTGGGTATCCGTTTTTGACGAGTAAAATATGTAAAATAATACATGAGAAGCTAAATCAAAAGTGGAGTAGTACTGGAGTAAAAGATGCGGTGAAATTAATAGTAAATGAAAAAACAACACTCTCAGATGACTTAATTAAAAATCTTGCAAACAATTCAAAACTATATGAAAGTATATATAATCAACTGATTCTAGGAGAAGAATTTGCATACAATGCTCATAATGAAATTACTCAAATAGGTACTATGCTTGGTGTATTTAGAAAGGAAGAAGGAAAGAGAATCATACACAATAAAATATTTGAAGAGTTGATATATGAATATATGGCTTCTGAAATTGATGAAGGAGAAAGACTGAAACTTGCAAGATACAAATATTTCTAATATAATTGGCATATACATATCGGGGAAAATACAGCCAAGTTAAACATCATGAAAAAGGGGATTGTTATGGACCTAAAAGAATACTTAAGGTAGTTGAGGTAGTTATGGATATTAAAGTATTTGGAGATGCCATTAGTGGACTTCAGAAAATTCTTTTTGTAAATAAAATAGAATGTGTCAATAAGCTCGGTATAAGTATTGACACGTTTGAGAACTGGGAAAAGGGCAGAAACAAGCCTAATGTTGGTAATTCCGGAAGTATCAAAAATGTGTCTATTGTTAATGTTATGGAAGAATTTGAAGATCAGTATCAAAAACGTTTAAAACGAGGAATGTTAGATAGGAGTCTTTTAGAGGATTTTTTATCTTGTGCATCTTTACCTGATGCAACAAAAGGATATTTAAATGAGTTTATTATGAAGGATGGGTTTGCACAAAGGTTTATTGAATGTGCATATGAATATCACAATTTGTTACAGAATAAGGTTGATTTTTTGTGGAAAAAAACAATTGAAGTATATAGTGAGAATTTTTTAGCTAAAAACAAAAAAAAATTAAAGATCCAAATTGGCAATAGAGTAGTTTCTGTGAGCACTGATATAGAAATAACATTGAAAAAACTAGCGGAAGGAATAATTACTGAATTGCTAAAAAGAGATCTTTTAGAAAACGATGTTGAGTATAAAAAGCATTATTCTTTTCATATTCGAGATAAAAAGAAGAAGATTCAGGTTATTAAAGCAGATGAACAAACGCAACTTAAGAGTATTGTAAGTATTAAGCATGACAGAATTGAGATGGTTGAACGTATAGGGGATACAACGGTTATAATTAATACAAATATGGATGTTGAAGAGGTTGTGTATCCTTTTATGGAAAGGTTGTTAGAGGATAGCTCTACTAATCCTGAGAAATTTAGAGTGTTTAAAGACTATTTTGTTATAGGAAGAAGAAGTGAAGATTCGGATTATGTTATTTCGAGTAGAATTATAGGAAAAACACACGCTCTTATTAATTTTGAAAAAGGAAGGTATTTTATAACAGATCTTGATTCAAGAAATGGTACGTTTGTAAACAATGAAAGACTTAAACCATCTGAAAAACGGGAAATATTCAGCAATGATATTATTGGGTTTGTAAAATATAAATATTTATTTACAATACCAAAAGAATAAAGGTCTAAAGGCATATACAACACAACAAAAAAGAAATAAGTCAAAAGGGAAGTTAAAAAAATACCCTTTTGACGCAAGTGGAAAAGAAAAAGATATGTACGTTTGTAAAATGATTACAACTCTTACAAAAGACCAATCCTTTCTTTTTTGTAAAAAAAGTAGGTGTTCTCAAAAGCTTCAAAGGTCTTTGCGGGGTCATTGTTTTGAAAAGAGTTTTCAGCAATAAATTCGTGGTATTTGTTACAAAGTGTTTGCTCTAGCCATATTGCATTTATTATAAATTCATAATAGCGTCCATTAGAGTAATTTGAGTAATAACTTTTTTCATTTATAAAGAAAGGCGTGTCTTTTGTATTTTTATAAATTGCGTCTGCTAGTTCTTTTGTTTTAACTGTTTTTTTGATTTTTTGAAGATCGTTTTCATCCTTATTTATTGAGATTTTTTCGTTGAATAATTTAGAAATCATAATAGAGGTTTCGTCATCGAAAAATCTGTATGCAGTATTCTTGTAGCTTTTGAGCTTTGAGCTAAATGTACCATCCTTTACACCTATGATTTTCGCTGCAAAGGATTTCTTTATACCTAAAACTTTTAATGTAGTAAGAAGAACTTTTCTAGTCATATATAACTCCCCCTAACAAATGAATAAAATTAAAATAAATTTTTGAGGATGGATTTACCATCTTAGCTCAAAGCTCTTTATATTACAGAAAAAACGTTCCCGTAATATGGTTATATGATATGACAAATATGAAATAAGATAAAGGTGAATTGTAGTCCGAAGGTTTTGGGGAAGAAAATGGAAATGTGTGGAAGTAATTTAGTGGTTGTATACCAATATTATTCTCAAGAATTATTTTATATTACTTGATTGTTTTTTTAATTATAGGAATTTATAAAAGACCTAGAAAATGTAAAAACAAAAATAAAGAACCTAATTAAAAGTAGAACCTGTTTTAGTGTCAAATGACGTAATTCTTAGACCTGAGCATTAGAATCTGTTGCCGATGGCTTGATAATTTGAAGCAAAAATGCCAAGGACGGGATTTTTAGCGTCTAGGACAGGAGGTCCTTAAGACGCGGCGAAAAATTATCAAGCCGAGGCTTACAGATTCTTTGCGAAGGTCTTCGAATGGAGGCATTTGACACTAAAACGAGGAAGGTACAACATTAATGCAGTTTATAAATATCACTATCATTAATTAGTATCCTTAACCAAAAAGAGATTTAAGTCATGAGCGAAGCGAATTTTCTTGGAGAAATACTATAAATATGACTATAGAAGTCAAAAAATATACTATAAAAACTATTTGACTTTTATATAGTTTTGAATTTTTGATAAACGTATGGTATATGCTAAGAATACATGATATAATATTTGATTGTAGATTTAATATTATTGAATTAGAGGTGTAAGATGTTTGATAGATTGCAAGCTGCAGAAAACAGATATGAAGAGCTTAATCACAAGCTCAGTGATCCAACAGTAATTGAAAATCAGAATGAATACAAAAAATTAATGAAAGAACATGCTGATCTTCAGGAATTGGTAAGTAAATATGGTGAATACAAAAAGGTCACTCAGGAGATTTCTGATGACAAAGAGCTTTTAGGTGACAAGCTTGATAAAGAATTTAGGGGCATGGTGGAGCTAGAGCTAAAAGAAGCTGAAGAGAGTTTAGAGAAAATTAAACAGGAGATTAAGATACTTCTACTTCCTAAAGATCCTAATGATGATAAAAATGTTATTGTTGAAATTCGTGGAGGAGCAGGAGGAGATGAAGCTGCTTTATTTGCTGGAGTTCTTTTCAGAATGTACACCAAATATGCTGAAAAGTGTGGATGGAAAACGGAAATGTTAGATTCAAACCCTACAGGAATAGGTGGTTTTAAAGAAGTGGTTTTTGCTATAGAAGGTAATGGCGCTTTTAGCAGATTAAAATTTGAAAGTGGAGTGCACAGGGTACAGCGTATACCGGAAACAGAGGCAAATGGAAGAATCCATACTTCTACAGTTACTGTTGCTGTTTTGCCTGAAGTAGAGGAGGTAGATGTTGAAGTGAATCAAAATGATTTACGAATAGATACCTATAGGGCTTCGGGTGCAGGAGGACAGCACATTAACAAAACCGATTCGGCAATAAGAATCACACATATGCCGACAGGTATAGTTGTATGTTGTCAGGATCAAAGATCACAACATAAAAATAAGGATAAAGCTATGAGAATTCTGAGATCAAAGTTGTATGAAATAGCCCAACAACAGCAGGCGAGTGAAATTGCTCAGTCAAGGAAGGTACAAGTGGGTACTGGGGACAGGAGCGAGAGAATCAGAACATATAATTATCCGCAGGGAAGAATTACCGATCACAGAATTGGTCTTACTTTATACAAGCTTGAAAGTGTATTAGAAGGTGACATAGATGAGGTTGTAGATGCGTTGATTACTACTGACCAAGCTGATCGCCTTGGAAGTGGTGGCACTGATGACGAAATTTAAAAATACTTTGTAGTGACAAAGTTACACTTTTTGGCCTTATCTCTGATAATAAAATGCAAGTATCAGAGGGTTTATGGCCTTTTTTGCTGTAGTACACTCCATAAGCACTTTTACGTAAAGTGTTTTTGAGGGTATTTTTTGAAACTGCCTATTAAGTAAGGAGAGAAGGTTTTGAAAACAGAAATTTTAAAGATTGACATTGGGAATATAGATAAAGAAAAGATAGAATATGCAGCCAATATAATAAAGGAAGGTGGCCTTGTAGCTTTTCCCACAGAGACTGTCTATGGACTTGGAGCCAACGCATTAAATGAAGAGGCTATAAAGAAAATATTTAAGGCCAAGGGGAGACCACAGGATAATCCACTTATAGTGCATGTTGCGGACAAGCTGTCTGTAGAAGAGCTTGTTTTTAAAATATCGGATAAAACAGAAAAACTTATGGATGCATTTTGGCCAGGACCTTTAACATTGGTTATGAATAAAAAGCAAATAGTGCCGGAAATTATAACAGGAGGTCTAAATACTGTTGCGGTTAGGGTTCCGTCTCATCCCATTGCACTTGCTTTAATAAGATCAGCTAAGCTGCCCATTGCAGCTCCAAGTGCAAATGTTTCTGGGAAGCCTAGTCCTACTGATTCAAAGCATGTGATTAATGACTTAGATGGCAAGGTTGACGTTATAATTGATGGTGGGTTTTCAAATATTGGTGTGGAATCAACTGTTGTGGATATGGTTGCTGATCCTCCTATGTTGTTGCGTCCTGGAGGGATAACATTTGAGCAAATGAAGTTGGTTGTTGGAGCTGTAGAGATTGACCCTACCCTTATGGACAAGAACCTTGATGGTATAAATATACCAAGATCTCCGGGGATGAAATATAAGCATTATGCTCCGAGAGCAAGTGTTATAATAGTTGAGGGTGAGGTTGAGAAGATAGCGGCAAGGATTAACGAATTGGTAAAAGAGTATGAGGTTATGAATAAAAAAGTAGGTATTTTAGCTACTGATGAGACAAAGCACTTTTATCCTGAAAGTTTGACACTATCTTTAGGTAGTAGACTTAGTCCTGATACAATTGCGGCAAATTTGTTTAAGGCGTTGAGAGATTTTGATAAAACGGATATACAGACTATTTTTGCGGAAGCTATTGATAGTTCTGGTATTGGTCTTGCTATAATGAATAGAATGAATAAAGCGGCTGGATATAATATTATTAAGGTGTAGATATTTTTAAAATAGTCTGTATAATATTTATATAAGGTTTGGCACCTATATAAAAGTTAAAAAGTTTATTGTGGTGGTTGTATTTAATCATCGTGGACCATATTATTCCAATAACTAAAGCTCCGAGGCTGGTCGTTTCGCTACGCTACACTGCTCGCCTATGCAACCTAGGCTAAGAGAATGTAAAACTCGCTACGGGTCGAATCAAAACTTGCTTTGCGAAGAAAAGTGATTCGACTAATCCTTCGCTTCGTTAACATTCTTTAAGCCCCTACGCAATGTTATTTCCATAATGTGGCTGGCGATTAAAATATGCACCCTATTGTGGTATATCTTTTGACTTTTATAGTCAGATGTGTGTTATTTGTTGAAAACTAGAATAGTGATGTAAAACATTTTTGAGAAAAATATGACCAAAGAATTTATGAAATACCTTAAGAAGGAGACGGCAAAATGAAGAAAATACTTTTTGTCTGTACAGGAAATACATGTAGAAGCATTATGGCTGAAGGAATTTTTAACAGTCTTATCGAAAAAGCAGAAAAAAACACAGGACAATATAAGGCTTGCTCAGCTGGTATTTTTGCGTATGATGGAGCTTGTGCAAGTGAAAATGCTTTAAATGTATTGAAAGGTTGGAATATTGACATTGGATATCACATATCAAAAAGAATTACACAAGAAGAAATACAAGATGCGTTTTTGATTCTTACCATGACAAAGGAACATAAAAGAGTGCTGAAGGAAATGTTTAAAGAAGCTGAAGGAAAGATTTATACACTAAAAGAATTCGCTTATGAAGGTTTTAATGATATTGATAGTTTTTCAATAGACATAAGTGACCCTTTTGGAATGAATGAAGATGTGTACAGAAAGTGTGCATTAGAGATTAAGGAAGCTATTTACAGTTTGCTTGAAAAGCTTAATAATTAAAGTTTTGAGAACTAGAAAACTTAAAGATTTTGACATAAAGTTTTTGGTGATATAAAATATAATTCTGGAGGATAATATGAGAGTAGCAATTGGTAGTGATCACGCAGGGTATGAATTGAAGGGTGAAATAGTAAAGTTTCTTCAAACAAAAAATTGTGAAGTAGTTGATTTTGGGACTTGTGATTCAAAATCGGTGGATTATCCTGATTATGCTTTAAAAGTTGCTGAAGCTGTTAGGAATGGAGATTGTGAAAAAGGCATAGTAATATGTGGAACGGGGATAGGAATATCTGTGTCCGCCAACAAAGTACAGGGAATCAGGGCAGCATTATGTACTAATAGTTTCATGGCGAGAATGAGTAGAGAACATAACAATGCAAATGTACTTGCATTAGGAGCTAGAATAGTTGGATTGGATCTAGCATTAGATATTGTGAATACATGGCTTGAGGCTGAGTATTTAGGAGATAGGCATCAAAGACGTGTGGACAAAATTACGGATATTGAAAAAAAATACGGAAAATAAAAGGGGAAATAGCACATGAAGAATGTTTTTGTACTGGATCATCCTTTAATACAACATAAAATTTCACTTTTAAGGGACAAGAATACTCAGACAAAGGAATTTAGAGAACTGGTAATGGAGGTATCCATGCTTATGGGATATGAAGTTACTAGAAATATGCAGTTAAAAGAAGTTGAAATAGAAACACCGGTTGGTGTAGCAAAAACTAACGTTATTTCAGGTAAAAAACTTGGGATTGTACCTGTACTAAGAGCTGGTCTAGGTATGGTTGACGGTATGCTTAAGCTGCTTCCTATGGCTAAGGTTGGACATATTGGACTTTACAGGGATCCTGAGACTTTAGAGCCTGTGGAATACTATTTAAAATTACCCGAGGACGTGTCAGAAAGAGAGATAGTTGTTATTGATCCTATGTTGGCGACAGGTGGTTCTGCTTCAGCTGCAATAAAATACATAAAGGATAAGGGTGTAAGCAGCATAAAGTTGATGTGTTTAATTGCGTCTAAAGAAGGAATTGACAGAATAAACAAAGAACACCCCGAGGTTGTTTTGTATTGTGCAGCAGTTGATGAGAAGCTAAGTGAGCATGGGTATATAATACCAGGGCTTGGAGATGCTGGTGATAGGTTGTTTGGTACTAAGTAGAGCTTGCCTAAAGCTTTTGATATAAAAGGACGAAATATATTTTAGGGAAAATAAATATATTTATAAAGGAGGAAGCTTGTGAGGCCATCTTGGGATCAGTATTTTATGGAGATAGTTGATCTAATAAAAAAAAGATCGACCTGTAAAAGACGTCAGGTGGGGGCTTTAATTGTGAAGGATAAGCGTATTCTTGCAACAGGATACAATGGCGCTCCTATGGGATGTAAACATTGCGATGAAGTTGGCTGTTTAAGAGAAGAGCTTAATGTACCTTCTGGTCAAAGACATGAGCTGTGTAGAGCTATACATGCTGAGCAGAACGCTATTGTACAGGCAGCCTATTCGGGTACTAGTGTTAAGGATGGGACCCTTTATGTTACAAATCAGCCCTGTGTTTTATGTGCAAAAATGGCAATCAATGCAGGAATTAAGAAAATCGTGTTTAAAGGAGAGTATCCGGACAAGTTGGCTATGGAATTACTAAAAGAGGCAGGAATAAGAGTTGTAAAATTTGATACGTAAATAGTAATATATTATTTTGTGTTTACAAAAGATTAATTAAAAGAAGAAGGTGTTCTTGTGTTTTATGAGTATTTTATTTGTTTTGCTCTTGCTTTTATAATATCATTTGTTGCGACTCCTATAGCAAAAAAAGTGGCGTTTTATATAGGTGCTGTTGATGTTCCTAAAGATGATAGAAGAATGCACAGAAAGCCTATTGCTCGGCTTGGAGGCTTGGCGATATTTTCGGGTTTTATTATTTCGTTGATGTTTGGATTGGTGTGTACAATTATAGGAGTTATAGGAATCATACCAAATGCGCAGTTGTTAGGAATGCTAATTGGCGTTTTTATTATAGTTGGAATAGGCATTGTAGATGATATAAAACAATTAGGACCAAAGATAAAGTTCTTGTTTCAAATACTGGCGGCTATAGCTGTTGTTTGGATATCTGGTAATAAAATATCTGTAATTACAAACCCATTTTCAGAATCGGGCGTTGCTATGATTAGTGACTTTATTGCATATCCACTTACAATACTTTGGATTGTGGGTGTTACAAATGCTGTGAATTTTATAGATGGGCTTGATGGACTTGCAGCCGGTGTTTCATCTATATCATATTTATCTCTTATGTTTATAGCCATATTGCAGGGGGAAGAGCAGACGGCCATGATTATTGCTATTTTGGCTGGATCGACTTTAGGATTTCTACCCTATAACTTTAATCCTGCAAAAATATTTATGGGCGATACCGGATCTACATTTTTAGGCTTTACTCTTGGGGTGATTTCCGTTCAGGGAATGATGAAAACCTATGCGGCTATATCTATAGTCATTCCAATATTGGTTCTTGGATTACCTTTGTTTGACACTTCTTTTGCAATATTAAGAAGAATTGTCCAAAGAAAATCTATTATGGCTCCGGATAGAGGTCATTTACATCATAGACTAATCGACATGGGATTTAGTCAGAGGCAGTCTGTGGTCACAATGTATGCTGTAAGTGGTGCATTAGGTCTTGTGGCGATTGTTTTAGCTGATAAGGGAGCATTAAGTGCGGTTATACTTATAATATCTATTTCGGTATTTGTAATTGCAGGTTCAAGATATATGAGCCAAATAAATGATGCTCCTGAATTAGAAGAGAAAACTGACGAGGATGTACAAGGTTTATATATAAAAAAAGCGAAAGAATAGAGAAATACAACTGACCAGTTGTTTTTAGAAATTATCTAGGGATAACGAAAAAATAACTTCTCATTTTCAAATTCTCAAAACACTATTAAATCAAGTTTTTTTGTTATCTAAAGTAGGAGCCTATATTTTGGAGGTTCCCTTGCTTATCAATAGTTACGGGGTTTACAAAATATAATTTAAGAATACTAATATATATATAGGATTTTATTATTAGGAGGATTATTTTGGACAGATTAAAAGCGACAGTTGTATTTGGCACTAGGCCAGAAGCAATAAAAATGGCACCATTAGTTAAAGAATTGAAGAAGTACAATCAAATTGAAACAACAGTGTGTGTTACGGCACAGCATAGGCAAATGTTGGATCAAGTTATGAGCATATTTGGTATAAAGGCTGATTTTGATTTGGATATTATGAAGGACAGACAAACCCTTGCAGATATAACTACAAGGGGATTGGATGGTTTAAACAAAGTGTTTGGGCAAGTAAAACCGGATATAGTTCTTGTCCATGGGGACACTACCACAACATTTGTTGGGAGTTTGGCTGCTTTCTACAATAAGATTAGTGTTGGACATGTTGAGGCAGGTCTTAGGACAAATGACAAATACTTTCCTTATCCAGAAGAGATGAACAGAAAGCTTACAGGTGTTTTAACGGATATTCACTTTTCACCGACTAATACCAATAAAGAGAATTTGACAAAGGAAAATGTAGATGAAAAGAATATATATATAACAGGAAATACTGTAATTGATGCTATTAAAACTACTGTTAAAAAAGATTATGTTTTTCAAAATACCGACCTTACAAAGGTTGATTTTTCCGGCAAGAGGGTTATAACTGTTACTGCACATAGAAGAGAAAACTTAGGTGATCCCTTAAGAAATATTTGTCAGGCTTTAAAGTATATAGCGGACAGTTATGAAGATGTAGAGATAGTATATCCAGTACACTTAAACCCTGCTGTACAGTCGGTAGCAAGAGAAATTATGGGTGGACACGATAGAATTCACTTAATTGATCCTATAGATGTACAGGATATGCACAATCTTATGGATAGATCATATTTTATAATGACTGATTCAGGAGGGTTACAGGAGGAAGCACCATCTTTAGGAAAGCCTGTGTTAGTTCTTAGAAATGAAACTGAAAGGCCTGAAGCTGTAAAAGCAGGTACCGTCAAGCTTGCAGGGACAGATAAGGATAGGATTATTACTCTTGCAAATCAGCTGCTTGTAGATGATACAGAGTACCAAAAAATGGCTAAGGCTGTCAATCCATATGGTGATGGGTTTGCATCTAGAAGAATTGCAGAAGCGCTTTTATATAAATATGGGTTGTCTAATGAAAAGCCATTGGAGTTTTTGCCGAGATAGAATATTAAAAATGTACTAAAATATCTCCTAAAATAGAGAGGTATTTTGGTACATTTTTTGTTGAAATAAGATTTTAGATATGATAAGATTATTTAATGATATAAATACGACAATGATGCCGAAAGAGCTATATCCAATGCTAAAGCATTTGCTACATGATGCTTAGGATTAAGAAAGTGCATTTTAAGCAAGTTATTAAAAGCACTTTTTTATAGCGAGGTCGGTTTTTTTATAAGTTTATTATATATTCCATTTTATTTGATAATAATATTGGTAAATAATATAAGGATGGATATAGTTGAAGGATAATATTTTGCAAAACTTTATAAAGACAAGAATTATAATAATTTATATAGTTTTTGTAATTACTAGTTTCATGTTAGTTGACAATAAATGGAACATAGTAATGGGCTTAACTTGTGGATTGATATTTGGGATAATAAAATATATAAGTTTCTCAAGATTTATATCAAGTATTCTTATACAAGTAGAAAAGAAACCTCGTTTTAGGGGGATGTTTGTTAAATTTTTATCACTACAAGTTGTGAATGCTTTATTGATGCTAGTTTCAATAAAGGTAAGTTTATATTTTTTTTTAGGAGTTGTAGCAGGTATATTGCTAATACCCCTTATAATAGTTGCGAATAGTCTCACAGAGGCTTTGGGTTTATCCCATAATAACTTTCAGTAAGAAGGTGTAAGTGTGGAAGGGTTTGGAGAAAAAATTGTAGAGGTAATGGCGAGTAATAGAATTGATATACATATGTTTGGATATACCATACCTATCTCAAATGCTGTTATAACTATGTGGATTATAATGGCTGTTTTAATAGTATTGTCAATAGTCTTTACTCGTAAGTTTAAAACAATTCCTGAGGGTAAGCAAAACGTTGTTGAGACCATTGTGGAATTGATAAATAAGTTGACAGAAAGTTCGTTGGGACACCATTGGAGACTTTTTGCTCCGTATATCGGAACGGTACTACTCTTTCTTGTTTTTGCAAATACTATATCAATATTTAATATAATTCCTAGTGGTGAGCAATTGTACCATATGACACACATTGAAGCATTAAAAGAATTCCCTGATTTTAATCTTTTGCCGCCAACAAAGAATGCCAGCGTTGCTATGGGATTTGCAGTTATGTCCATGGTGGCTGTTATTGTTTCGGGAATAAGGGTAAAAAAAGTAAAAGGGTGGCTTAAAAGTTTTATAGAGCCTGTTCCTATATTGTTGCCCTTTAAGATACTTGATTACTTTATAAGACCTTTATCATTATGTTTTAGGCAATATGGAAATGTGCTGGGGGCGGTTATTATTATGGAACTTCTTTATTGTGCCCTTCCGGCATTTCTTCCGGGTGTGGTCAGTATATATTTTGATATTTTTGATGGAATTTTACAGGCGTATGTTTTTGTGTTCCTCACATCACTCTACATAGCTGAGGTAGTTGAATAAGGAGGTGAAGAAAATGGAGAATACTGCAATTGCAGCAAGTTTGGCGTTAGTGGCCTGTGCAACTGCCGGTATAGGTATTAGTTATGCTACGGCGAAAGCAGTTGAAGCAGTTGCCAGACAGCCCGAGGCATCATCAAAAATCCAGACGGTTATGTTGTTAGGAGCAGCTTTGGCGGAAGCAACAGCTATTTATGGTTTTGTTATTGCATTATTGATGATATTTACAAAATAACAATAAAAACACTATTCCATTGATTTTTTGGAGAGGGTTACAAGCCATTAGTACCGTTTCCCTCTTCTTTAGATGGAATTTAGGACAATTAAAATAAGGCAAAATCAAAAAAATAACTGATCAACTGGAGTTTCAAAAAATTTGATTTGATGGGCTTTGTAACAGAAATAATGAATATGTATTTTTTTGAAACTCCCTAAGTTACTATATTTTTTTCGAAAAGCATTTTTCGATATCTCTTATTTTTTATTTGTTATTTTGAAAGGAGTGTAATATGGGTTTACTAATTAGCATACCAGATTTTGTATGGACTATGATAAATCTTATAGTACTATACATAGTTTTAAAGAGGATTCTTTTTAAACCTGTTACTGAGTTTATGGAAAACAGAAAGAATGCTATTAGCCAACAGTTGGAAGATTCAAAGAAAAGTTCTCAAAAAGCCTTGCAGCTTAAAGAAACTTATGAAAAGATGATTGCATCAGTACATACGGATGCGGATAAGATTTTGAAGGAAGCTACAAAAAAAGCACAAAAAGAGTATGATGAGATGATAAGACAAGCAAACGCGGATGCAAAGACTTTGAAGGAAAAGGCAAAAGAAGAGATTGAAATGGAAAGAACTGAAATGATGAAAAATATGAGAAGTGAGATTGCAAGTCTTGCTTTAGAAGCTGCTTCTAAGGTAATAGAAGCAAACATGGATACTGAGGCAAACCGCAAATTAGTGGATGAAATATTGGACAAGAAGAGCATTGCATAATGTGATTTAAAAAAAATAACCGATCGACTAGTGTTTCAAAAAAAACCTGATTTTACATTTTTTGCTTTGCAAAATAATGTTGGTTTAAAGCTTTTTGGCTTCATTGTTAGGTTTAAACTATACTGGCTAAGAAATTTTTTTGAAACACCTAACTGAAAGTATGAGGTGTATAAAAAACTTTTAGATTTTGTAAAGAGTAAATGGTGTTTTGAAAAGATTTACTATGATACCTTAATGAAAGGAAGTATTTAAAAATGCCACTGGTAGAAATAAGATATGCTGAGGCATTGATTGAGATAACTGAAGAGAACAGTATTACAGATGAAGTATTAAATGACTTTGATTCTCTTAAGAATATTTTTGATAATACCCCAGAATTGGAACATTTTCTTAGAGATCCCAACATACAGCCAAACACAAAGAAGAAATTACTTGAAGAAGTATTCAAAGATGAAGTTGATAAAAGCCTTTTGAGGTTTTTATATTTACTGGTGGATAAAAATAGAATAGCTTATATTAAAGGGATTTTGCTAGAATATAAAAGGCTTGCGAATGAGAGAAAAAATGTATTAAGTTTGAAAATTAGTTCTGCAGTTCAATTAGATGAACTACAGATTGATAAAATAAAAGATAAATATAAAAAGATATACAACAAGGATAGAGTGACTACTGTTGTAGAGATAGATAGCTCTTTAATTGGAGGTATAAGGGTGAAAATTGGTGACAGAGTGGAAGATTTTTCAGTAAAGTCACGGTTAGATAGTTTAAAGAATTTGCTAATTGAGAGGTGATATATATGATTCTTAGACCTGAAGAGGTTAGTTCTATAATAAAAAAGCAGATAGAAAATTATGAGAATAAAGAAAAAATTGATGATGTTGGATATGTATTAAGTGCAGGAGATGGTATTGCGAGAATTTATGGCCTTGAGAAATGTATGTATGGAGAACTGCTAGAGTTTGAAAGTGGAATTTATGGAATGGCAATGAACCTTGAAGAGGACAATGTGGGATGTGTTCTTTTTGGAGAAGGGCTCGAAGTCAAAGAAGGCACATACGTTAAAAGAACCGGTAAGGCGGTGGAAGTGCCCGTAGGCACGGAATTAATTGGAAGGGTTGTAGATCCGCTTGGTAATCCTGTTGACGGAAAAGGACCAATAAAAACAGATAAATATAGACCTATAGAAAGGCCTGCGCCAGGGGTTATAGATAGAAAGTCTGTAGGAACTCCACTTCAGACTGGTATTATGGCAATTGATGCTATGGTTCCTATAGGAAGAGGCCAAAGAGAGTTGATAATTGGGGATAGGCAGACGGGAAAGAGCGCAATAGCTATAGATGCAATTATAAACCAAAAGGGTAAAGATGTCATATGTGTTTATGTTGCCATAGGGCAGAAGGCGTCAAGTGTTGCAGGGATAATAAATACACTAAGCGAATACGGTGCGATGGAGTACACGGTGATAGTTTCTTCAACTGCTAGTGAAATGTCCACTGTTCAGTATATAGCACCTTATGCAGGTTGTGCTATTGCAGAAGAGTTTATGTATAATCAAAATAAGGACGTATTGATAGTATACGATGATTTGTCAAAACATGCTGTTGCATATAGAGCGATGTCGCTTTTGTTGAGAAGACCACCTGGACGAGAAGCTTTTCCAGGAGATGTATTCTATTTGCATTCAAGGCTTTTAGAAAGGGCAGCTAGATTAAGTGACAAACTTGGTGGAGGATCTATAACTGCACTACCTATAATTGAGACACAGGTAGGTGATGTTTCGGCATATATTCCGACTAATGTTATTTCAATTACCGATGGTCAGATTTATCTTGAATCCCATTTGTTCTATTCAGGACAGAGACCTGCTGTAAATGTTGGGTTGTCAGTGTCAAGGGTTGGAGGAGCAGCACAAATAAAGGCTATGAAAAAAGTGGCCGGTTCAATAAGGATAAATCTTGCTCAATACAGAGAATTGGCTGTATTTGCCCAGTTTGGTTCCGATCTTGACAGGGCAACAAGAGATAAATTACTTCAAGGAGAGCGTCTTGTTGAAACATTGAAACAGTCTCTGCATAAGACTTTATCGGTGGAAGATCAAGTTATAGTGCTATTTTGTGCTACCAATCGGTATCTTATGGATTTGCCTACGAAGAGCGTAAGAGCATTTAATAAAGAACTTTTAAAGTATATAAAGGAAAATCATGCACAATTTTCTGAGTCAATCCGTAAAACAGGAGATTTAGACGAAGAACTTAAGCACGAATTAAAAGCGGCAATAGAAAAGTTTAAAAAGAAATATTGTGAGGAAAATTCTATTTCAGTAGGTGATAAAATTGCCTCAGATTAGTGAGATTAAACTTAGAATTAACAGCATAAAAGATACAAAACAGATTACAAAAGCTATGAAGTTGATTTCCGCTGCAAAGCTTAAGAGAGCAAGAAGGCAGTTAGATCATGCTTTACCATATTTTAAGAAGGTTAGGTCTACAATGGTAGATATTCTCATGCACAGTGGAGACATTAAGAATAAGTATTTTGATTTGAGGGATGAAAAAGAAGGAAAGAAAAAGGCCTATTTGATTTTGACCGGGGACAAAGGCCTTGCCGGTGGTTATAATCACAATATGATTAAGCTAGTTGAAGAACACCTCAAGGAAAATAAGGATGCGCTTTTGTTTGTAGCAGGTAATGTGGGAAAGTATCATTTTTGTAAGGATAATTGTAATGTATACATGGAATTTGAGTATCCTGTTCAGAATCCAACTGTATACAGGGCAAGAGAGATTTCAGAACTCATTTTAGAATTGTTTGCCGAAGGTGTTTTTGATGAGATGTATTTAGCGTACACAAATATGAATTCAACTGTGTCAATAGAGCCTAAAGTTACTAAATTGCTCCCTTTAGAGCTTCATGCCCTAAAGGAGGACATGGAAATGACTGAGAACATAGAAGATAAAGTTGACAATATCATAGCATATGACCCTTCACCCCAAGAAGTTCTTGATATTCTCGTGGGTAAGTATGTAAAAGGTGTAATATATGGTGCTTTTGTTGAAGCATTTACAAGCGAACAAAGTGCGAGAATGACTGCTATGGATAGTGCAACTGCCAATGCTGATGATATGCTGGCAAATCTTAAACTGAGCTATAATAGAGCAAGGCAGGCTAAAATCACACAGGAATTATCTGAAATAGTGGGTGGAGCCGAAGCTATGAAGTAAATTTGATTGATTACCTAATATAAGGTATTACTAAAATATAAGTTCCAAATTAGGATAATGAAAAAATTAGATTTTATGGGATTCTCACATTATGAGAAAAGGAAGTTATTTTTATTTTCCTTAAGATGATTTTCGAAAATATGTGTTAAGAAAAATTTGAACGGAGTGGGGATATGTCAAAAAATACAGGCAAAATAGTGCAGGTAATAGGTCCTGTTATTGATGTTAGATTTGAAAGAGGGCAGCTGCCTAAAATTTATAATGCTTTAGAAATTGAAGTTGAAAATGAAAAAGTTGTGGCAGAAGTAATGCAGTATGTTGGTAATGATACTGTAAGATGTATTTCTATGTCAGCTTCTGATGGTCTTATGAGAGGATTAGAAGTTTTAGATACAGGCTCGCCGATAAAAGTTCCTGTTGGTAAAGAGGTGTTAGGGAGACTTTTTAATGTCTTAGGTGAACCTGTTGATGATATGGGTGAAACAAAAGCAAAAAATTATCTTCCAATTCACAGGCCCGCCCCTAAGATTGAGGAGCTAAAGCCTTCAACAGAAATTCTTGAAACGGGCATAAAAGTAGTAGATCTTCTTGCTCCTTATGCAAAAGGAGGGAAAATAGGCCTTTTCGGTGGCGCAGGAGTAGGAAAGACGGTCCTTATAATGGAGTTGATTAGAAATATTGCTACTGAGCATGGTGGATATTCGGTATTTACTGGAGTTGGAGAGCGTACTAGAGAGGGTAATGATTTATGGTATGATATGAAGGAATCCGGTGTTCTTGAAAAAACTGCCCTTGTTTTTGGACAGATGAATGAACCTCCAGGATCGAGAATGAGAGTTGGTCTTTCGGGTCTTACTATGGCGGAATATTTTAGAGATGAAATGGGACAGGATGTTCTTTTGTTTGTTGACAATATATTTAGATTTATACAAGCGGGTTCTGAAGTTTCTGCGTTACTTGGAAGGGTTCCGTCGGCGGTTGGTTATCAGCCAACACTTGCTACAGATGTAGGGGCGCTTCAAGAGAGGATAACATCTACCAAAAAAGGTTCTATCACATCAGTACAAGCAGTTTATGTTCCTGCAGATGACCTTACAGATCCAGCACCAGCAACTACTTTTGCACACCTTGATGCAACAACGGTTTTATCAAGGCAGATTGTTGAACAGGGTATATATCCAGCGGTGGATCCTTTAGATTCTACTTCGAGAGTATTAGATGCAAGTATTATAGGCGAAGAGCATTATAGGGTTGCAAGAAGGGTTCAAGAGGTATTGCAAAGATATAAAGAATTGCAGGACATTATTGCGATTTTAGGTCTTGAAGAGCTTGCTGATGAAGACAAACTTACAGTGTTTAGAGCTAGAAAGATTCAAAGATTTCTATCCCAGCCGTTCTTTGTAGCTGAAACTTTTACTGGTTATAAAGGTAAATATGTACGAATAAAAGATACAATAAAAGGATTTAAAGAAATTCTTGATGGGAAAATGGATGAAATACCAGAGGCAGCTTTTTATATGACAGGTACTATAGATGAAGTATATGAAAGAGCTGAAACTATGAAATAGAATAGTTTTAGGAGGTTTATTATGTCCGATACATTCTACGTGGAGATATTGACGCCCAATAGAAAGTTTTTTTGGGGTGATGTGGAGTCTGTGGTTCTTAATACTCCATCAGGTGAAATAGGTATATTGAAGGATCATATGCCTATGGTAGCATTGGTTGATGTTGGCATCATTAAAGTAAAAAAAAATGCTGATTGGGTTGAAGCAGTGCTAGGCCAAGGTTTTATGGAAGTATCTCAAAATAAAGTTGTTATTTTGGTGGATAGCGCTGAATGGCCTGATGAGATAGATATAAATAGAGCAAATGCAGCTAAGGAAAGAGCACAGGAGAGAATTTTAAGACGAGCCAATAAAACGGAGTACATACAATCTAAAGCAGCATTAGCCAGAGCTATGGCAAGACTTGCAGCAAGGAAAAAGGGGCATAGATAATGGTTTTATGACAATGCCTAAATTTAAGGTATTGAAAAGAGAATGACTTAAAAGTTAATGCCCTTTGCACTTGGTTAAAGTTCTTTGACAAAATGCTGTCGGAAGAAGAGTTAAAAGAGTTGATTGAAATGGATAGTGCAATTAATAGAGCAGAAAAAAACTGGAATATTTAAGCTCAGAAGCTGAAACACTAGCTCTATATAAAGCCAGAGAAGATTCTTTGCATGTGATTAGTTCTGCAAAAAAGGAAAAGGCACTAGAGATTGCAAAGAAACTTTTTTCAATGGATTTTGATATAGGATGGGGCTAAAGGTATTGAATATAGAATTCAGATAATAATATAAAAAATACCAAGGTTTTTTAGTGGTTTAAAGTTTAAAGCCAGTAAAAAGTGAAGTTATGATCAAACCTATAGCCAAACTAAAAAGTGCTGTGGATAAAGTGGTAAGTGATTAGATGGCTTATGAGAAAAAATACCATTTATTAAATTCAATTATTGTAACGATACTCAATCTCTTTTTTATTTTTGTCTATAATAACATTTAAAATTTCTCCCGGACTATCTTCTTTTTTATTGTCAAAAATCCGGTCATAATAAAATAAAACTTAATATTCAACGAATAATAATTCGAATTTTGAATGTAGTAATTTTCAAATAATTTTTGTTGCTAATAAATTTATAGTTATTCCTACTTAAATTGTTTATTATTTCTTAACAATCGAAAGGTTGTTTTATGCCTATTCATAAATTTATGGAATAATTAAGGTTAATATTTTCATTTTATTTTTCCAGGTACTCTTCAAAAACAACTTTATCATTTTGTAAGTCATAATAACCATTTTTACCGTCATTGTAAGTAAATAAAACAATCGTATCGTTTTTGGTCAATCCTTTAAAGATTATCTCTTTTTTATCACTGTATTTACTATCTAGATATTCAGTTTTACTATCATCTTCAGGATTATTTTTTATGTTCCTTATAAAACATATACCATTCTCTTTTATACTCCCACTTATTAGAATGTTATATGGAGTAATTATTGTTGAGATAAAATTGTATTTTTTATAATCCGTTGGATAAAAAGTTTCACCATGTCCTGCATCTCCTATAAATCCGGCATCAGGATGAGGATTCCTTTTTTGCTTTTTTGGAGCATGTTCATGTAATATAGGATTTCCTTTTTTATCTTTAAGAGCTAATTTAATTTTTTCTTCCTTTTCTTTAACTTCCTTCTCACATTTTTCGATATTTTCTTGATTTTGAATAACTAACTGTCTTTCAAATTCAATTTTATCTTCTAGTTGTTTAGGTGGTTTTTCTCTTTTTTCTATAAACTTATCTCTTTCTTTTTCCATTCCAATTAATTCTATTGTTTTTTTTATTAATTGCTTATCATTTGCAAAAGCAAATCCACTTGTTACAAATATTCCAAGAACAAGTATAACTGATACCAGTTTAACAGTATTTTTCATTATAACATCTCCTATATATCCGCATCAATTTCTACATATACACATTTACAGCTATTACCTTTCTGTATTTAGCAAATTAAACCAATTGTGTAATGGGCTACAAATTGATTCTATCAAACCATACTTTTTTTGTAAACGAAAAATGGTTTGACACAAACTTTTGTAACACAAGCTCCTTAAAAGAGAAGTAACAATTACATATGACATTTAATATTTTGCGCAATTTTGCCGATAAACTAATATATTGCTAATAATATTTATAGACATTAATAGCCTGAACACAAATTTGGGGGTTAAATTATGAAGTTATTTAAAAAATCAATTATTATCGTTCTGGTTATGTCGTTATTGTTTGGAGCTATCCCTGTATTTCAAAACAATGTATGGGCATTAGGGGAATTTGATATTAATGTTGAAAGTTATGAAAACGGAGTGTTGACACTTACATGGAATAATGTAGTGGAAGGAAAATCCTATGCGGTTAGCTATCACACACCTGATAGTGGCGTTAAGACTATTAAGAAAAATTCTTTGGACAGTATATATTCTTGTGAAATTTCTGAACTTCAAAACGACTATATATATGATTTTAAAGTGAGTATTTACAATGTTGATGATTTAGAGAGTGTAGGTAATTTAGATGATGTAAAGGATAGTATAATAGGTGAGGGTCTAATGTATTATATTCCAAGAGTTTCATTTTATTCCTCTAGAGTAGATCAAGAAAGGGAAGCTATAGAGGGAGGTGGTTATGAAGTTGGAAATAAGCCAAGGCTTAATTTAGGTTGGGTAATGCCAAAAGTATGGGTTGAAGATGCAGCGCAATTTGTAAATGCAAATGATACTGAGGCGTTGCAATTTATGAGAGATAATTTAAATAGTATTTATGGAAATGATATTGGAATATCAAAACTAAATTTTAAAATAAATATATCTAATAGCACATCGACTTTAAATAGTGGTTCTTCTCAATCTGCTATAAATGTCAATTATGATGACAGCTTGTTGGGGTATACAGCACGTGTATCTGGAAATGAAAACATAAATTGTAAAGTGTCGGGGCCGGACATGAATGGTTATATGAATTTTGATTTAATTGGAAGAAAGGATCAATCTACTCCTTTACCAGAGGCTGAAGAATACGGCTTGCCTGATGGTGATATAATTCCCGGAACAGTTTATTACATGAATATCAAGCTTTCATATCAGGATGATGAGGGAAATGGTAGGTATGTAACGACGGTAGGTGCACCAGAGGATTATAACGGTAGTGTTTTGATGGGGGTATTTCCATACACGTATACACCAATAAGGTTTCAACTATCTAAAGATGCGGCAGATAATATTTATGTTAAAATTTATAAAATTAATCAGGGAAGTCTTGATCTTCCTAGAATGTATTATGAAGTACAATCAAGTGATGATGTGACGATAAAGGGAGATTGGATTACAAAAAAGACAATAGATGACAGTTTCTTTGCATCAGGGGCTGAAAGTGCCTTGACACTAATATCTGGTGTGGGGGTTAACAATAGAGTTTTTTATAAGATAGTTGTAAAAACGGATACAACAAATGATAGATTAGAATCAATGCCTATGGATTACACACTAGCGGAAGATGCAAGCAAATCACCAGTTCCTACAGGCATAACAATAATAGATAGAGTACCTGTAACGAGAAATATTGAAGTGGATGGTAAGACTGTTGTCCAAAAGTCATCAGATATCACTATATCATGGGAAAAGCCGGCTAACTGGGATGATATAAGGGAAAATACCGATGAAGATACTGATGTTATATACCATGTATTGTTAAATGTTGATGAGCATGAAGATATTTCCATGCCATATCCCGAGCTAAAAGCGGATGGTACGATATATGGGTACTTTCCTTTAAAATACAGGAGGGTTCTATATTTCTCATCAAAAGAAGTGATAGAAAATGGTAAACGATTAGAGTATACGATAAGAGGGTTTGAGCTTTTTAAAGGCTCTTATTATGCTGGTTTGGATGAAAACAGCAATGCAGTGATAGAACAAGAAGAAATTGAAAACGATGAAGGCTATCCAGATCAGTTGCTTCCTAATAAAGTATATTTTATGCAGATGTATACCACAAATAAAATTAACCGTAATACAACTCAATCAGAGGATATGTCTGATAAATCTGTAATTGTAAGTTTTACAACAAGGGCGGTAAACGAGATTGATGTACCTCTTCCAAAAAGTTTAAGATTGAATGTAAATGATGCAGATGTATATGTGGGGGAAACAACGGAAATTTCCAACTACGTTGAACTTCAGTTTGACAAAGTGGATATAAATTGGAACAATTATTTACCTGACACCACCGTTTCAAAAGCAGTATACTATGATTTGTATATGAGTACTCGAACCGACTTAACTTCTTTTAAGTTTATAGGGTCAACGGAAAATTTAAAAGGGGATATTGCGTTTATTGGTGCGGACGATATAGCCAGTACATCGATAAGATTAATAGTTCGGGATTTTTCTAACGGTACTGAAGCATACACTAATTTTGGTCCAAAACTTACACCGAATACTACCTATTACTTTGTTGCCAAAACAAGATTGAATGCTGAAGGTATGAAAACACAAAAAGAGTCATCTTACACTTCGCTACTTCCGGTTACAACAGTAAAAGGTGTAATAGGCAAGCCGGATGAAACCTCAAAACGACCATATGCTCCTATTGATTTTCAAATTGCCTTAGATGAAGACGGCAATCAAATCCTTACCAGTACAAAGGTTACTTTTAGCTGGACAAGGGATGAAACTGATGTGGTGTACAATATTATAAGTTCAACCAGAAAAATAGGTGCAGAAGAGGGCAATTATGAAGGTGATAATGATGCCATATATCAAAGTTTTTTAGCAAATTTCGATGAGATTATGCTAGACCCATCTCTTGCAGATTTGCCTGAGAATTTTGAATATGACCCGGTTTCAAAGGTGTGCAAGTACACTATTGATGAATGGTTATTTCCAAATAAACTGTACTATTTCAGTATGCGAGCTGTAAAGAAAGGTAACAGTACAATGTACAGTTCATGGGTATCCATACCTGTTACTACCCACTTAATTGAACAGCCTGGATACTTAGAGGCAGTTACTGATGTGCAGCTGGGCTTCTTTTTTGACGATGAAGATTTAGAAACCGAGGCGGAGGATTATAGTGTATATATAAAAGCTGAAAAAGATTTAAAATTCAGGCTTCTTAATAAGAATGAATACAGTTTTGTGAAATTTAATACAGTAAGTTACGTCCGACTAATTAATTTACAATCAAATACTTATTATAGTGTAAAAGTATATAAAGATGATGACACTAAACTGGTTTATACAAAAGATGAACTATATGCACGAGATTCGTACCATCAGGTTGAAATCAAGTGGAGAGGTCTTCCTCAATACAGGTATGAGATTTTGATAAAAACACTTTCAGATAATAATTATGTTTTGCTGGATGAATCAAATTTTGATGAGTATATAAATGTTCAAGGAAAGATTTTACCTTATTATGCTGAAAAGAATATTAAGACCAGTGGTACTGATTATGAATATTATTATTCTAGGATTACATCTATTCCGGTATTACTTAAGGATGGAACATATGAGGATCAACCTTTAAAATCAAATACCAAATATCATATAAAAGTCAGAGCAAAAAAAATAGATCCTGTAGATTCAACAATTGTCTCATATTCAAAATACTTAGGACCAGTTTTTATTAGGACGGATTTTAATCAGGAGGATTATGATGAAGAGGATAATAATACAAGAACAGAAGCTTCGTTTATGGATAGATTAGAGAAGCTTGAAGAAAAACTATTCTGGAGAATAAATATTAAAAATCAAGATGAAAACAAGATATTGTTAAAAGGGGACAGAGTAATAAATGCAATGGAAAACAGCGGTCCATATCCGTTTACTTTAGATATTTCTAATTATGCTAGATATGCTACTTCAGATAAGATATACATACCAGTTGCTGTGATTCAAACTTTAGATATAGAGAACAAGAGCTTTTTGATTAGAACAAATGAGGCAGAATATAGTGTAAGGCCGAACACTTTTGATTTGGAATTAAGACCGGAGATAAAAGAACTTAAAGCACAAAACAATATTAATGAGATTTATATTACTTTGAATATAGAACGTAATAAAAAGACTAAAACAAGTATTCCCGATGGAATGGAAGCTGTCTCTTTAATTAATATGTTGGATGTTGAGGCTTTAGGTACTTCGGTAACTTATACACAATTGAAAAATCAGATACACGACCGAATATACAACAAAGACTCCGGGCTTGTACAAAAGAAACTTGGAGAAATACTTGACACAGAAGTATACAGTTATTCAAAAAATTTAGATGATTTGATGAATGAGTCCATTTTTGACATTGAAATGGAGCTTTCGGAGTTTATTTATTACAAAATGGAAGGTGGCAACGGAATTTCATCTATAGCGGTAAAAAGTAAAGATATTTTAAGTTTTGACAACCCAATGCTTATAAATCTTAAATATGAAAAGAAATCTGGATTAAAGCTTCCTTACATAAAATACGCAGATAGAGATGAGTGGCAAAAGCTAAACCACAGTGCCTCGGTATCTTCGGATAAGTTGATGTTTAATGTAATAATGACCGGTGAATATGCCATATTTGCGCAAGAAGAGTTTGCGGCGGATTTGTTGGACGAATACGAGCGGACACCTGATATAAAGCTGCTTCTTTCTAAATTTGACTTAAGTGGTGTTTTTGGAGATATGGGTTCCTTCTTTCCTGAAGATAGTGTAAAGGTAAAAGAAATAATACTTTTATATGAAAAAATAGCAGGTTTAGACCAAGGTGATAGTGGTTTGACAATTAATCAAAAGGCACAAAATTATGGCCTTGAAAGTTTAATAGCCTATGGAGGGGTTGTAAGGGATGTGAGCAGACAGGAAACAGCTAAAGTAGTTATGATGGTGTATTCAAATAAAACAGGTGTCAATACAATTAGTTTGATACCAAACAGTAGTAAAAAGGCTGAGGATATGCCTAAAGTAGATAGTGCGTATTATAAAGATGTTTTGATTTGTGTAGATTTAGGTCTGCTAAACGTTGATGATGAAGGTAAGTTTAATCCCAATGGAACGATATCTAGAGGTAGTCTTGCAAGTACTTTTGTAGAATTACTTAAGTTAACTGGAGATATATAGGCAAGTGAAAAGTTTTCGAGCTGTGAAATAGGTTACTTACACAAAGCTTAAAAGCCAATGAAAAATCGTTCTATTTTTTTAGTGTATAGAAATTAATAAAACACCTACAAAATGTAAAAAAATAAAGAGCTTAATTAAAAGTAGAACCTGTTTTAGTGTCAAATGACGTAATTCTTAGACGTGAGCATTAGAAGCTGTAGCTTGAGAGCTTGATAATTTGAAGCAAAAATGCCACGGATGGCATTTTTAGCGTAGTTTGCGAGGCATGTTGCCGAGCCGATGGTTTGAAAGAAAACCTGTTACCTAGCTAATGGGAAGACAAGCTGTAGGCAGGGGCGTTTTCGGTGACGAAAGGGTCTGAAGGA
>Ga0207721_100083_pt1 | contig 91207 bp, 95 predicted proteins | sample TtaePargueraPR_3_FD_187756 | JGI IMG/M metagenome (GOLD analysis project Ga0207721, IMG submission 187756) | Aerobic enrichment media microbial communities from Bioluminiscent Bay, La Parguera, Puerto Rico - Tt and P2 (1) (SPAdes) | ecosystem: Environmental > Aquatic > Marine > Unclassified ... | reverse complement strand
CACATCATGGCCGGTGGCCCGGTTGATCGCATTGAATATGGCGTCCACGGGGCCGTCCCCGCAGGCGGCCTCCTCCACCATCTCTCCCTTTTTCTCCATGCGGATGGTGGCGGTGGCGAGCAGCGTATTGCCGCTCACGATATGGAAATAATCCAATCGGTACACATCGGGCGCCTGGGTGTATTCCTGCTGTATGAGTGCCTCTATATCCTGGTCCAGCACCACTTTCTTTTTGTCGGCCAGGTCCTTGAACCGGGCAAAGGCATCGTCGACGGCCTCCTGGCTTAGATCGCTGTACCCCAGTTCCTTTAGGCGCTCTACGAATGCGTGGCGGCCCGATAGCTTCCCCAATACGATCTCGCTCTGCTTCAATCCCACCATCTCGGGGGTCATAATCTCATAGGTCTGCCTGTGGGAGAGCATCCCGTGCTGGTGAATCCCCGATTCGTGGGCGAATGCGTTGGCCCCGATAATGGCCTTATTGGGCTGGATGGGTACCCCCGTCAACCGGCTTGCAAACTGGCAAGAGTGGGTGAGCTGGGTGGTATCGATGCCGGTAGTGACCTCCAATATATCCTGCCGGGTGCGGATGGCCATGACGATCTCCTCCAGGGCGGCGTTCCCCGCCCGCTCCCCTAGACCGTTCAATGTGCACTCCACCTGCCGGGCGCCGTGGCGCACGGCGGAGAGGGAATTGGCCACCGCCATCCCCAGATCGTCGTGGCAGTGGACGCTCAGGATACAGTCGTGTAATTCGGGCACATGCTCGTAGAGCCCGTCGATGATGATACCGAATTCATGGGGGGTGGTGTAGCCCACCGTGTCGGGTAGATTGATGATCCGGGCACCGGCCTTGATGGCGGCGCGGATGGCCTCAGCCAAAAACTCCGGCCGTGTCCGGGTGCCGTCCTCGGGGGAGAATTCCACCTCCGGGCATAGGTTCCTCGCGTAGCTCACAGCCTCGGTGATGTGCTCCAATACCTCCTCGGGTTTCAGTTTCAGCTTGTACTGCATATGGATATCGGAGGTGGCGATAAAGGTATGGATGCGGGGTTTCTTCGCCCCCTGCAATGCCTCCCACGCCCGGTCGATATCCTTTTTCACCGCCCTTGACAGCCCGCAGATGGTGGGCTCGGTAAGCGCCTCGGCGATGGCCTTGACACTGTCGAAATCGCCGGGGCTCGCGATGGGGAACCCGGCCTCGATGACATCGACGCCCAGGGATTCCAGGAGGCGGGCGATCTCGATCTTCTCATGGCGGTTTAGATTGACCCCGGGGGTCTGCTCGCCGTCGCGCAGCGTGGTATCGAAAATATAGACCTGATCAGGCATGGGTTTACCTCCTTTATTAAACACGAAAAGCCGAAGGAGACTGTTTGCGATAGTCTTCGGCTTTTCCTCTCTTCTGTATTGTCGGGCCGATGCTTATTCTTCGATAGGCTCAATCCATGGCATCATGGCCCTTAGCTCTTTACCCACCTGTTCCACGGGATGTTCCGCTTCCCGGGCGCGCAGCGCTTTGAAAGAGGGACAGCCGACTTTGTTCTCCAGGAGCCAGTCTTTGGCAAACCGGCCCTCCTGGATGTCCCTAAGGATACCGGCCATGGCGGCCTTACTCTCCTCCGTAATCACCTTGGGCCCGGCGGTGTAATCGCCGTACTCGGCCGTATTGCTGATGGAATAGCGCATGTAACCAAGCCCGCCCTTGTTGATGAGGTCCACGATCAGTTTCACCTCATGCAGGCACTCGAAATAGGCGCTCTCGGGCTGATAGCCCGCTTCCACCAGTGTCTCAAAGCCGGCCTTGATCAGCGCGCTAAGCCCGCCGCACAGCACGGCCTGCTCACCGAAGAGGTCGGTTTCGGTCTCTTCCTTAAATGTGGTCTCCAATATGCCCGCCCGGCCGCCGCCGATGCCGCTGGCGTAGGCGAGGCCCTTCTCGAAGGCCTTGCCGGTGGCGTCCTGATGGACGGCGATGAGGCACGGAACCCCTTTGCCCTCCTCATACTGGCTGCGGACCGTGTGGCCCGGGCCCTTGGGGGCGATCATGAATACGTCCACATCCTTGGGCGGGACGATCTGATGGAAATGAATGTTGAACCCGTGGGCGAACAGGAGGCTGTCCCCTTCCTTTAGGTTGGGGGCGATCTCACTGTTATACACCTCGGGCTGTTTCTCGTCGGGGAGCAGGATCATCATGAGATCCGCTTTCTTGGCCGCCTCTGCCACGGTATAGACCTTTAGGCCCGCTTTTTCGGCCTTGGGCCAAGAGCGGCTTCCTTCGTACAGTCCGACGATCACGTCGTATCCGCTCTCTTTCAGATTGAGGGCATGGGCATGCCCCTGACTCCCGTATCCGATAATGGCGATGGTCTTGCCATTGAGTATCTTGGGATCGGCGTCCTTGTCATAGTACATCTTGGCCATGGGATTTCCTCCTTATTACAGCGGCCCGGTCAGCCGTTTTAATTGCCTTCGAGATTATTCATGCCCCGCTGGATGGCGATGGTGCCGGTACGGACCAGCTCCAGTATGCCGTAGGGCCTAAGCATCTTGATGAGTGCGTTGACCTTGTCCTCGGGGCCCGTGGCCTCGATGGTCATCATGTCCTGGGATACGTCCACGATATTGGACCGGAATATATCGGCCACCTCGATGATCTCTCCCCGGCTGGCGGCGGGGGCTTTTACCTTGACCAGCACCAGTTCCCGCTTGACGGAGTCGCTGGAGACATCTGTGACCTTCACCACGTCGATGAGTTTATTGAGCTGCTTTAGGATCTGCTCCAGGGTGTCCTCGTCCCCGGTGGTCATGATGGTGATCCGGGAAATATCCGGGTCCCTGGTGGTGCCCACGGCGAGGCTGTCGATATTGTATCCCCGGCGGGCAAAGAGGCCGGATACCTTGCTCAGTACACCCGCATGATTGTGGACCAAGACGCCTAATATGTGCTTCATCGCATCCGCCTCCTTTTTGAAAATTCAACCTTCCGGCTAGGAAGGTCCAAATCTGGCTTTCTCGTCACCCTGACAGTTCTTATGCTTTCTATACCCTGCTGCGGCCCTTCTCATATAATAGGAAGGTTTATGCAGGAAATCCGCATGTATATTCATACAGGGAATTGAAAGTATTTTATCAAGCTAAAGGGACGCTGTCAACCGTTGAGTAACCACTGATCAAATCTTGATGCACGTCTTGTCGGATTATTTTCCGCCCGACTGTGTTAAAAATCCTCGGAATACAAGCCAGTATTCCTGTGCTTTTTGCCTTGCCGGACGAAAAATTCTCTCGATAATCCGCGTCCCAGACTTAATCAGCCTTACTCTAGGGGCGTATCCGCCTGTTTTACGGTCTGTTTGACACGCTTTGTGAATTTTTCCCTGTCCAGCATGACGATCCGGCCGCACTGACGGCAGCGTATCTTCATGTCCGCCCCCACCCGGATAATCTCCCAGAGGTCGCCGCCGCAGGGGTGGGCCTTCTTGGTCCTGACGATATCGCCGATACTGTAGTGCTGTGCCATTTCCCTCTCCTAATGTGTTGTCTTTAGCAGGCCGCCACCAGCGCGTCGAATAGGCGCTGCATGCGAGGTGTGTGCCGGGTCATCTTCTCCGGATGCCACTGCACCGCCAGGAGGAAAGACTCTCCCGTCCCCTCGATGGCTTCTATGACGCCGTCGGTACTGGTCCCCACAGCGGTTAAGCCCTCCCCCAGGGAATGGACGGCCTGATGATGGGTGCTGTTGACCCAGAGATCGGCAGCATCCAGGACCGCGGCGATCCTGCTGCCTTCCGTCAGACGGACCCGGTGGGTCCCGTACCAGATAGGAGTTTGGGGAAAATGGTTGATCTCCTGGGTCAGGGACATGAGACTCAGGTCCTGCCAGATATCGCCCCCCAGGGCGGCGTTGATCACCTGGATGCCCCGGCAGACCCCCAAGATCGGCTTGCCCATCTCCACCGCCTGCTTTGTGAGGGCGATCTCGTAGCAGTCCCGCTCCGGGTCGATCTCCTGGGCCAGTGGGTGCAGGGGTTGGCCGAACCAGTGGCCGTGGAGGTCCCCGCCCCCCGCCAGCAGGATGCCGTCCACCATGGAGAGGTGCTCGATGGCCTCCCCCGGAGGTACCGGCGGCAGTATCACCGCCACGCCTCCCGCCTCTGTGACGACCTGCATATAGGTCTCGTGGAGGGTGAGCATGGGGCCCACCTTGTCATGGCCGCAGGTGATGCCGATCCGTTTCATCCTATCAGGCCTCCCTTTTTATTTAGTATACGCCTAAATGGCCGAACCGGACAAAAATCGGACCGCGAAAATCACCTATTTATTTTCGTCTTTATTGATAATGACACGGTGGGGAAAGGGTATCTCGATACCGTGTTTCTCAAATGCCGCCTTGTAGCGCTTGCGCATCTCCCGCTCCACACCCCAGTGCTCCATGGGGGTCGTCCACATTATAGACCTGATGGTGATGGAGGACGCGTCGAAACTCATGACGCCGATGACCTCGGGGGGCGCCACGATATTGTCGTTCTCGGAGGCGTACTCACCGGCCGTATCGGTCATGACCTGTATGGCTTTTTCGATATCGGTCTCGTAGGCGATGCTCATGTCCACCATGGCCAGGTGATTGCTCCGGGAATAATTGGTCACCCGCTTGATCTCCCCGTTCGGGATGATGGTCTCCTCCCCGGTGTACGGCTTGATCTTGGTGGTCCTCAGACCGATCTCGATGACGGTGCCCATCACGTCGCCGACCTCCACATAGTCCCCCACGGCGTATTGGTCCTCAAAGAGAATAAAAAAGCCGCTGATGATGTCCTTCACCAGGCTCTGGGCGCCGAAGCCGATGGCGACGCCCCCGACCCCGGCGGCGGCGATCAGGGAGGCGGTGTTGACCCCAAGCTCGGCCAATACCATCAACGCGGCGGCGAAATACACGATGTACTTGATCAGGTTTTGTATCACGGCGTTCAGCGTATTGGCCTTGCGCGAATCCATGGTGAACCGAGACTCGATTTCCGCCTGCCGTTCAAAGAACCGGCCCACCACCATCCGGCTCAGGCGAATCACGACCCAGCTTAAAATCAGGATCAGCAGTATTTTCAGCGCGCTCAAACCGAGCGCCAGATAGTCCTCGGCCTTCAGTGCCGTAAACCAGTCCACGATCCCCTGCCAAAGATTAGCAAACAATAGAATCCCCCTCTATCCGTTTTTATATCCCATCCATCTCCGATGCGGTGATGACGGCCCGTGCGAGCTCCTTCATGGAGAGCCCCCTGTCCATGCTATTCTTCTGCATGCGGCGGTAGGCTTCCTGCTCGCTGATCCCATGTTTGTCCATGAGGATGCCCTTGGCCTTCTCCACCAGGCGGCGGGACTCCAGGTCCCCCTTCAGCTTGTCGATCTGGCCCCGCAGGTCCTCCACCTTCTTATAATTCATAAATACCAGCTGGATGGTCTGGATGAGGGCGGACTTGGAGAGGGGGCGGTACAGGTAGGCATAGTCCCACCCCCTTTCCGAACTGCTCCACAGGGTCAGTTGCTCATTGGGGCGAATGATGATGGCGGGGGCGATATGGTCCTCCTCGGCGATCCGGGCGATCTCCTCGCCATTGATGCCGTGGAGATTGTAGTCCGCGATGATCAGATCGGGGCGCAGGGTGCGGATACGGCGGATGGCGGAGCTGCCGTCGCTGGACATATCCACCACCTGAAAGCCGTAGGCCTGCAAAAACTTCTGCATTTTTTCCATCTCCTGGACATCGAGCATGGCCAGGCAGACTTTCGCTCCCCGCATGGGTCTCTCCTTTTGCCGGCATCCGGCGCGCTGGGCGTCATCGCCTGTTCCACTGATGCGCCGGGGTTACGTTGCGTCTAATCTAATAGGTATGCGTTTCCCTATCTGCATACATCTCTGTTTTCAGGGCGGCGAGAAGGTAGGCAAGGCAAGGCGGCTCGCGAAAATGGAGGAAGCGTATTAAAGCATACGCGACCGACATTTGCAGCGACGCCAACGAAGAATTGCCTGCTTTATCGTCGTCCTGAGGTCAGAATTTACTGATGTACTCGGCAATCTCCCACCCGCTCACATACAGGCAGTAATTCTCCCATTCCTTAAGCTTGGCTTCCACATACATATTGTGGATATGGGGCCCCAGCACCGACGCGATGAGCGCGTCGTCCCGCAGGGCGTTGACGGCCTGCTTGAGGTCCCCGGGCAGGCAGGCGACCCCGCCTTCCACCCGTTCCCCCTCGGTCATGGTGAATATATTGCGATCCAGGGGCGGCGGGGGATTGACGCCCCGCTTGATCCCGTCCAGGCCCGCCTTCAGCATCACGGCGAAGGACAGATAGGGATTGCAGGAGGGATCGGGACTGCGGAGCTCGATCCGGGTGCCCGCGCCCCGGCTGGCGGGAACGCGGATCAGGGGGCTCCGGTTTTTCGCGGACCAGGCGATATAGACCGGGGCCTCATAGCCCGCCACCAGCCGTTTGTAGCTGTTGACGATGGGATTGGTGATGGCGGTGATCCCCGGGATGTGCTCCATCAGCCCGCCCATATAATGCATAGCGGTCTCGGAGAGCTGCAGCTCGCCCTTGGGGTCATAGAAGGCGTTTTTTCCGTTTTTAAACAAGGACTGGTTGGTGTGCATCCCCGAGCCGTTGATCCCGAACACCGGCTTGGGCATGAATGTGGCGTGGAGTCCGTGGCGCTGGGCCACGATCCGCACCACGTTCCTAAATGTCATCACCTGGTCGGCGGCAGTCAGGGCGTCGTCGTATTTGAAGTCGATCTCATGCTGCCCCGGGGCCACCTCGTGGTGGGACGCCTCGATCTCAAAACCCATCTCCTCCAGGATCAGGCACATGTCACGCCTGGCGTCGCCCCCCAGGTCCACGGGACCCAGGTCGAAATACCCGGCGTCGTCATGGGTGACGGTGGTGGGGTTCCCCTCGGTATCGGTATGAAAGAGGAAAAACTCCGCCTCGGCCCCCACGTACATGGTGTAGCCCATCTCCGCCGCTTCGGCCAGCACGCTCTTCAACGCCACCCGGGGGCACCCGGCGAAGGGCGTCCCGTCGGGATTGTACACGTCGCAGATCAGCCGGGCGACCTTCCCCTCCTGGGGTCGCCAGGGGAAGATCACAAAGGAATCGGGATCGGGCCTAAGGTACATATCCGACTCCTCGATGCGGACGAATCCGTCGATGCTGGAGCCGTCAAACATGACCTCGTTGTTGAGGGCCTTCTCCAATTGTTTCTGGGTAATGGCGACATTCTTCATGATCCCGAAGATATCGGAAAACTGGAGGCGTATGAACCGCACGTCCTCTTCCCTGCATATCTGGAGAATCTCTTCCTTTGAGTATTTCATATCCTTTTCCTCCTCATGGCGATTTGGGCCTCATCTAAAAAGAGCGCACTACCCCTGGTGTCCGGAGCAGAGCGCCTTTGCTTTGCTAATAAGTAGTATATACCATATTCTGCCCCCGAATACAAGGGTTTAGCAGTCGGACCCGCGTGATCTCCCCCCTGGATATTTCCCGGGACATACTCACGCCCGGTCCAGGGCGTCCTTCAAAATGGCGATATCGGCGTCGGCAGGCTCTCTATCCCCATACCGGACGTCCGCGTATATGTTCGCCAGGGACTCTGGCAGGGACCCCGCATAGGCATGGGCGGCGGCGATGGTATCGGCGGCGGTGGCGGCAGGATCTGGTTTGAAACCCGCTGCCATGGCCCGGCGGATATACCGGCGGTACAGAAACCGCGCCCGCTGCCTATTGTCCGCCATGTCGCGCCACCGCTCCCGGGGCATAAAGGCGGCGCGAATCCACCTGCGGGTGCGGGACAGTGTGCGCCGGGCCATCCGGCCCATATCCCAGAGGCTCTCCCGCTTGTCGATATATCCCTGGTCCATGGGCTCACTGCGCCTGCCCAGCAGGTCCAGGACCACCCGGTATAGACGCTTGAGCCCCTTCCACAGGACTATGGACAGGCAGACGATGATGAACAGGCCGACGGCCCCGGCCACGATGTACAATAGGATGGTCAGCACCATCTCCCAGAAGGGATTGGTTTCTCCCGCCGGGGGCAGCATCGGCCCGCCGCCGTCCTCCAGGGGGACCTGGCGCATCCCCCCGTACAGCTTCTCCAGTACGCCGAGGAGCCACTCGGCAACGGTGACCGCCGCCGAGGCGACGGCGTCCTTGATCTCTCGAAACAGCCCCACCAGGAGCACGATGATGGCGAGCAGCGCGATCAATGAGCGGTTCTGTTTGATCATCCGCCGCGGCAGGGAGAGCGTCTCCCCTTTTGACGGCACCGCCTTTTCCATGGCGCGCTGGTTGAGGGCAAAGACCGTCGATAGGATAAACACTACCCCCGCCAGGGTGAAGAAAGGCAGATAGGGCAGCAGCATCTTTCCCTGGGTAAACAGATAGGAAAACAGCAGATACACGATAAGACCGATCCAGGATACCGGGAGGGGGTAGTGCTCCTCCCAGGCCCTGTAGGTCAGGGTTGATCCACGGTAGACAAAGATGATCCCGATGAAAGTCACGATGGGCGCCCAGTTCCCGGCGGGAAACAGGTACCAGGCCGGGACGATGGCTCCGGCCAGCACGACCAAAAGCCGCAGCCACATCCGGCTTTTTTTCAGGGGAAGCCCCAGCAAGAGGCCCCACAGGTATGCCCCCGCCAGATACCCGAGACAGAGCCACTGGTACCGCCCCGGCACGATCAGCGCCCCCAGGAGAAGCAGCACGGGCATGACGCACAGCATCTCGTAGAGGGACTGGAGCCATTTGCCGCCGATCCTTAGGACCCACTCAAGCGCCCGGCGCATCACAGGCCTCCTCTCCTTCTCCGATGGAGGGCAGCAGCACCGTCCGGACGGAATTGCCCAGGGAACGCAGCTTGGCTACCTGGGCTGAAAGCCGCCGGTTTTCGTATCCGGTGATCAGCAGATAATCCCTGCCTGTGGGGCGAGACAGTATCTCCCGTTCCAATAACGTATACATGGTCACGCTGCGCTTGATCTGCACGGCGGCCAGTATCTGGAAAAATCGCATGAGATGCTCCCGGCTGCACCGGCACTCCATCCGCACGATCTCCTCCCCCCGGCCCACACAACAGGCGTTGGTCAGAAGCCCCACGGGGATCCCGCTGTGGACAGCCCGGTCGGCGATGGTGGCGGCCAGCCGCAGCCCGTACTCCACCCTATGAGGCTCGGGCTCCTTGTCTCTGAGATCGGGGGAGGTATCCACATTGAATAGGATCATGAGATGGGGATCGGCGGTGTATTCGCTGCGGTGGACCTGGAGTGTCCCGGTCCGTGCCGTGGCCTTCCAGTTTACGAGGTGCAGGCCGTCTCCCGGCTCGTAGGGCCGGGTCCCCGCCCGCAGGAATGGATCGGGGATGACCCACCGGCGCACGGTGATATCCCCCAGCAAACTGTGATAGGAGAGAGGGATCTCTGTATCCTCCAGAAGCCGCGGATATACGACGAGGTGGGCGGTCAGGTCGATGGTCCGGGAGGACTCGGTCATCATCAGGGGGTCCCCCGCCGTCAGGGTCACGCTGTCCAGCCGGTACAGCCCCCGCTTCGTGGCCCGCAGGGGATGCCTGCGGGTGATCCGCATAAAGGGCATGAGGGCGAAGACGCTCTGGTGATACATCCCGTGGCGGATGGTCCGGTCCGCCTCGTCGGCAAACGTAAGGTGCGGGTCCATCCTGGATTCGGCCCGGACCCAGGGCATGGGGAGCAGCTTGCGGTTTTCGATGGTCTCCACCATCTCGGTGGGCTCCCCGGCGAATATGGCGGCGTCCTTAAACCTACGGGTATACACCACCCGGTGAAAGACCCGGTGTTTGTAGACCGCCCGCACGATCAGGGCCGTGACGATGAGGACGAGGACCGTCCAGCCTATATTCACTTATTCAGCCCCCTCAAAGAGGCTGTCCTCGGTGGGCACCGGACTGTGGGCCAGGATGTCCGCGATCACGGCGTCCGCGCCGTGGGGCGCCATACTGCGCAGCAGGATCCGGTGGCAGAGCACCGGCGCCGCGATGGCCCGTACGTCCTCTGGCAGCATATAGTCCCGGCCCATGAGGATGGCCTTGACCTGGGCGGCCTTCAATAGCGCCTGGGTGCCCCGGGGACTCACTCCCAGGGTCACGTCGGGGTGACTGCGGCTCCTATTGGCGATATCCACGATATACACGTACAGGTCCTCGGCGACATGGACCTCCCCATAGGAGGCCTGGGCGGACAGTATCTCCTCCGCCGTGGCCACCGGCTTTAGGGAAAGCAGGGGATCATCCTTCCGGAACCGGCTCAATATCTCCACCCCCTGCTCCTCAGTGGGATAGCCGATGGAGACCCGCATCAGGAAACGGTCCAGTTGGGCTTCCGGCAGGGGGAATGTCCCCTGGATCTCCACGGGGTTCTGGGTGGCGATGACGAAGAAGGGCGCCTGCAGGTCGTGGGTGATGCCATCGATGGTGACCTGGCGCTCCTCCATGCACTCCAAGAGGCTCGCCTGGGTGCGGGGGGTGGCCCTGTTGATCTCGTCGGCCAGCAGTATGTTGGTAAAGACCGCTCCGGGGCGGAACTGAAATTCACCGGTTTTCTGATTGTAGAAATTGATGCCCGACACATCGCTGGGCAATAGATCCGGGGTGAATTGAATCCGTTTGGCGTCGCAGCCGATGCTTTTGGCGAGTGCCTTGGCGGTCAATGTCTTGCCCATCCCGGGGACATCCTCCAAAAGCACATGGCCCCGGGCGATTAATGCGATCAGCAGCAGGTCCAGCCAGTCGTCATGGCCCACCACCACCCGGCGTATATTCTCCTTGATGGTATCGGCGAGCGCTTTGATCTCTTCGACATGCATGTCCCCATCCACCCCTTCCTTTTACTCAGCCTTATTATACCAGACAAAAAGACGGATGGGGAATGCTGGCTATTGGCGTTTTAGGCCCCTGGGGGCTCTGTATGGAAGGAAAGGGGCAGGCTGATGAGGGCGCTGCCCCGCTCCCAGTGAAAGATCATATCCACATCCGCGCTGTGGGACCGTATGTTTTCCCGGCAGCTATCCTTCATGTAGGCGGTGATGCGCACCAGTCCGGAGCCCGCGGCCGGTATCTCTATGGTCTCCAGGGTGATGGATTCGATCTCGGGGTCCTTGCTGACATAGACATCGGACAGCGTGATGGGTTCATCCAGGGTATTGTATACCTCACAGATCAGCAGGATACTCCCCTCTCCGTCCAGCCGGTAGTGGAGGTCTTCTCCCAGGGGCACGGCCCAGATCGGGTCCGGGGGCAGTGCGTCGGCCTCCACCGGCTCTGCGCATAGGGCGGCGACGCCCATCCCAGCCCCGATGCACAACAGGCATCCCAGGACGATCAACGCGATCCTGCACTTGATCATAAAGGACAACGCCCCGTACATCCCTTCCCCTCCTCTGTCCGATATATCAAGTCTTGATTCGGGGCGGGGATACGGTTCCCTTGACATTGCCTGGGTATTTCCCCCCGGGGGGATGCAGGCAGAGGATTTTATCCGGGTTTGGCGCTGCGGCTTTTACCCGGTTTATGCATGGAAAGCCTGCTTTCCATAGTGAAATTTAAGCTTCAGACCGCCGTTCTTTTCCTTTGATACAATCCGTCAGATTGACCCCCATCCAGATCCCCAGCAGCGGAAACGCTACCTTGCTCTGGACAAACAACGGCAGCCATACCCTGGCCTGAAATATCACGGCAATATAGAACTGGGCGAATAAAAGGAGCACCGGCGCGACGAGGACCCAGAACCGGAGCCAATGAAACTGCCTGCCCTTGTCCCAGCGCCGGATCAGGCCCGGGACCCGGATCAACACGCCGAAGATGAACGGATACGCGGTAGCATAGACCAGACGAAGATAGAAAATCGTCCCGTTCCCGATAGGGCGATTTCGCATAGCCTGTTCTATCGCCCGATCCCCCCTAAACAGACCGTACAAAAGCGCGAAGACGGCCAACAGTTCCAACAGATACCAGCCTGCCCTTTGTATCTTTTTCATACCGCACTCCTTTACCATGATATTTCCAATCGTTACAGTATTTCGGGGATGCCGCCCGGTATCCTTCCTGAGGCCCGTCTTGATTCAGGCTGAGACTAAAAAAGGCCCATAAAGGGCCATAAAGTCAGTGTCTTTTCAAAGCGCGCTATATCTCGACGCTGCCGGTGAATACCTCCGCCGCCGGACCCGTCATATACACATGACCGTCCTCCAGCCATTCGATCAATAGATCCCCCAGCGCCAGATGGATCGTGACCGTTTTGCCGGTAAACCCCGCCATGGATGCCGCCACCCCCGTGGCGCAGGCCCCGGTGCCGCAGGCGAGTGTCGGCCCTACCCCCCGCTCCCAGGTGCGCAAGGCGATCTCTCCGGCATTGAGCACCTCGGCGAAGTTGACATTGGTCTTCTGGGGAAAGGCGGGGTCCTTTTCCATTAGTTCGCCCAGCCGCTCCATCCGCCGGACGGACAATTTCTCTTCCCAGACGATCATATGGGGGACCCCCATCCGCAGTCCGGATATGAACAGGTTCTCCCCGTCTAGTGTAAAGGCCTCGTTGACCACGGGACCCTCCGGTCCCACCATGGGGATGTCCCCCCGGTCGGTCCGCGGCTCCCCCATATCCACCCGCACCCCGGTGACCTTTTCCGCGTCCAGCATGATCCGCGGCTTGATGATCCCCGCCAGGGTCTCTACGGTGAGATCCGTCTTCTCGGTGAGGCCCCGCTCATAGACGTACTTGGCGAAGCAGCGGATGGCGTTGCCGCACATCTCGGGCTCGCTGCCGTCGGCATTGAATATCCGCATCCGAAAATCCGCTTTTTGGCTCGGCAGCACCAGGACCAGCCCGTCGGCCCCGATCCCCGTGTGCCGGTCGCACAGCCGGGAAGCCAGCTCCCCGTACCGGAGTCCCGCCTCCGGGGCGGGTTCTATGAGGACAAAGTCATTGCCCAATCCGTGCATCTTGGTGAATCGCATGGTCTTCACTCCTTCATCTTTGGGTGTATTGTACCCCAGGAAGGTTTTTGAGGCAAGGGCGGCAGCATCCGGCACATACCTATATTTTATCCCCTCGTCTTACCCGCCCGCCATCTTGTGATCGCTTACCCGCTATGTTATGCTAAAAGAGTATAAAATGCACGAAGAAGGGGTGCGGGGATATGAAACGTTTGACAGTACTCATGGTGGCTCTCTGCCTCATCCTGATGCCGTCCCTGGCGCTGGGCGCCCAGTCTCCTCTGACCGAGATCAGCCGGAACAGGGTCAGCTTTGCCGAGGGGAACACGGTGAAGCTGGTTTCGTACTACGCCACCCTGACGGTACGGGGTAGCACATCGGTCAACGCCACCCTGACACTGGAAAACAGGAGCGACGAGGCGGCGGAGATCTATGTGGGGACCCCCTACCCCATGGACAACGGGTATCAGGTGGACAGGCCCCAGGCCTGGTGTGAGGGACAGAGCCTGCCCCTCCGGCGGATGAAAAAAGCCCCTGAGGCGGGCGAGGGGATGCCCGGGGACTGGTACGGCTGGAAACTGGCGTTCGCCGGTAAGCAGGTCAGGGAGATGACCATCACCTTCACCACCGATACCAAGATAGAGCCCGACGGGACGCGGTGTGTGATCTATCCCCTTCATTACCTCAGGAGTTTCGCTGAGGCGACGGACTATGTCCAGGTGGTGGCCGACATGGACTACACGCCTCCCTATGTATATGACCCCGATCCAGACCCGATTCCCGGGCAGGTGGAAAGCGGCAGCCTCATCTGGTCCTACGCCGACGGGGACTATCCGGATCAGATCGTACTTAAGTTCAAGCCCATCGTCCAGGTGATCGAGCGGTACCTGCAGGACAGCGCCGGCACAGACAGCGATATCGGCCTGATCCTATCGGTCTTTGACCAGGGCCAGTACCAGGAGGCCATCGACGGTATCGACGCCTATCTATCCGACCATGGGACCGTTTCCTATAAAAATGCCCTGCTCACACTGAAATCAATCTGCCTTCAGAAACTGATGCGCCTCGATGAAGCCCTGGATCTCAATAACCTGCTGCTCACCGATCTCGGATTCGGCGACATGAATACCGTTTTCCAAAACAGGATCATCTATGAGAACGCGTGGATCATGGACGCCCAGGGAAAGGGGCGGGAAGCGGTCCGCGAGTATCTCACCGCCCAGCAGGATATGGTGGAGAAAGACAGCCTCTTCGGACAGTGGCTCAGTCAGGAGATATGGACCCTCTCCCCGCGGCCTACGCCCACCCCGGAGCCGACCCCCCAGCCCGCCGCGGCCCCGGCGGAAGAGGAAGAGAGAACCGGAAACTGGATCGATACCATTCAGGAGCGGGAGGTATCCATCGGATCCATGCGCATCCCGCTTTTGTATCTCGTCGGGGGAGGGCTGTTGGTGCTCATCATCCTGGTGATCCTCCTCCTGCGGAGAAAGGGCAGAAGCCGGCGCGGCCACTATTATTACAGGTAATATCTGGGAAATCACGCATACTTTTATCCCTCCCCGGCACACTATGCGGGGAGGGATTTTTATGATCGAAACAGTTGCGGTGGCCCCCGGGCTTCCCCAGGTGGCCCGGTATCTGACCCAAAAGGGCTACCGGGTCACGGAGTACGGGCGGCACACGCCGGGGGTTGATGCTGTGGTATACCTGCGCACCGACCAGCCGAGGATGGTGTCAGCGGCCATGCAGCCTCCGGGTCAGTCGGGTTTTCCTGGAGTGCTATTGATCGACGGATATGGAAAGACGCCGGATCAGATCCATGAAATACTGCGGCGCGGCTCCTACGAGCCTCTCTGGTAATCATCAATACAGTTCCGGATAGGAAAAATCAAAATCGTACCGGGCGGCGGCGACGGTATCCGCCGCCGGCTGCCACGCGTCCATATAGCGGGCGATGCCGCGGCTGATGATGTCCGCCATCCGCATGACGGTCATGAGACGGGTGTTTTGCAGGACCACGTATTCCATGAAGCCGCTCAGGTTCACGATCCCCGCGATATGCAGGTGACCCACCCGGGGGAGGCTCTTGTTGACCCCGGCCCCCGGGCATACAGGCCCGGGACCCAGGGATATGCATCCCACCCGTTCCTGGCGGCCCAGGCAGGCGTCGACGGCGATGACGCAGGGATTTTGATACCGGCGGCGGATGGTGTCCATGCATTGGCTTAGGTTCTTGGCGTGGACAGGGGCGTCCAGGGTGCCGTGGAGGGGATAGGTCTTTTTCATCAGGGTTTTGAGCTTGTACCCCACCAGGGGTCCCAGGCTGTCGCCGGTGGAGCGGTCGGTGCCGATGCATACGATCACCGGCCCGGTATGCCCGGGCTTGTAGCACTGGGAAAAGACCTCGCCGAAGCAGTCAATAAACTGATTTTCCGCCTCCGGACCCATGGCGTCCACGACCCAATCCTGTTCCATAAAAAATGCCGCACCTTCCCTGAGAGACTGTTTTCAGTATATTCTCAAGGGCTATGCGGCATACCTGAGAACAAATGCCAGTGTATCGATACTTTTATGTTATTTTGTCCAACCCGCCCGCTGTCCCCAGCATTACCCGGGCGGGGGCGGCGTCCAGCCCCGGGATACGCAGGGGCAGACACATCAGACAGTAAATATCTGGCAATATTTTTTTCAGATCAAGTCCCTCGATGAGGATATTCTCGCTGCCGGTGAGCCAGGCGTCATGGGGCGCCCAGCTATCGTCATAGGGGGCGGCGGAGAGGTAGTCGATCCCCACGGTGACATAGCCCCTCTCCCGCAGACGGGAAAGGGCCTCGGCGGAGAGCCCCTGGTATGCCCGGTCAAATGTCCGGGCATATCCCCGACGGGAATTCCCCGTCTTTATGAGCAGGCGGACAAGGCCGGGAGAGAGAAGGGGCGTGATCGTTTCCCAGGGAATGGCGGTCTCGCCGGTATCCACCTCGATCACCTGGCAGGGCCCTATCAGCCGGTCCTGGGGGATCTGGTCCAGGGTGCGGCCCCCTTCTTCCACATGGGCGGGGGCGTCCACATGGGTGCCGGTGTGTGAGCCCATGGATATGCCGGTGGTCCGAAAGCTCCCCGGCCCCTCGATGGGGTGGACGGTGAAGACGGGCCCCGGGTCCCCCGGCCATACGGGCAGGTCATCTCCGATGGGCAGGCTCACGTCGATCCACTGTTTTGTGCCGGTAATCGACACCATATCCTCATTCATACAGGAGTATCCTTTCTATTTGTCGAATATACCCGCAGATCGATGGAGGGAATACGATGGCAAAAAGACGGAAGGGACTCTGGGTGCTGCTGCTCATCCTGATATGCGGGGGGCTGGTTTTCTATTATCTTCGCTACAGCCGCCACGCTCTCCTGCCCGATTCCTCGGCGTCGATATCCGCCGGGGATCGGGATGTCTGCTTCCTGCCCGAGGGGATACTGGTGGCCGGAGAAGACCCCGCCCTCTATGATACCGCCGGGAGCGCCCTGACGATATCCTCATCCGGCTTCGATCCGGACACCGACTGGCGGCAGGCCCGCCAAAAGGGCGAGTATATACTGACCGCCGACAGCCGCCTGTACGACGGATCGTCACTGCCGCTGCGGATGGTCTGCGATACGGAGGCGGGACTGGACATACTGGACTTCCTGCCCCTATCAGAGGACGCGTTTTTGCTGTACGCCGCCTACCAGGGTGAGGCTCCCTTTCTGGAGTGGGTCAAGCCGGGACAGGACCCCGCGGCCCTGGGTATCGCCGCGGAGCTTACCTACCTGGCCATGGACGATACGGGAGACGGCGGGGCGTCGGTCCTATATCTGGACGCCACCGGCGCGGCACCCTCCGCCCAGGTCCTGCACTACAGGGACGCGGAGATGGTGGGAAGCCTCTCTCTCCCCAATGAAATGTACTACGCGCTCTACCGCTTACCCTCACATATTTTGTTGGTTGGCACGCATCAGATAGTGTGCTACAATGTGGAAGATGGCGAGCTCCTGTGGTCTGTCCCCCTCTCCGGAGCGGGCCGGCCCTGGGTCTTACGGGACGGGGATCGCCTCCTCTGTTATCTGGGGGAGAGCGCCCTGGGGATCGACGGAAACGCCCTCTGGGTGCAGGCCGACGGCTCCCATGAGACCGGGAAATTCCCCGGGGGACTCAGCCATTTGATCCGGTGCCGGGACATGCTGGCCGCGGTGCAGAACGACCGCACACTGCTGGTGCTGCGCAGGGACGGGACCGTCATGGCTTCCGCCGACGCCGGGACCGGCATTGCCGATCTATACTGGCCCAGCACGACGCCCCAGCAGTTATTCGTCCGGACTAACGACGGGCAGGTATTGATCCTGGGCACACCGTAAGCGAAACAGTGAGAGTTAAGACGGGAGGAATCTCGATGAATTTACTGGACCTCGGCATACTGGCCGTCATGGCCATCAGTATCGTGGTGGGGATCTACAATGGATTTGGGATCTCTGTGCTCCACCTGGGTTCCTTTATCGCCTCATGGCTGGTGGCTTTCTTGTTTTACCCGGCGGTATCCCGCCTGCTGATCAAGATATTCCCCGATCTGGTGGACAAGCTCATCTACTACACCGACGGGGCCTCCTTTATCAATTCGGTGCAGGACCGGGGCATCGCCGTGGCCAACATGGCCCCCGACGCGGTGCGCTCCTTTGTGGAGAAAGCCAATTTTCCGCCCCCCTTCGACCGGGTGCTGGAGTGGAATATCACCCACCAGGCCCTCGATCAGCTCCAGACGGCGGGGGAATACTTTAATTTCACCATCGCCAATGTGATCATCAATATCGCCAGCATCATCCTCTTGTTCCTGTTCGTGAAGCTGCTCTTCGCCATCGCCATCAGCATCTACAAGGGCATCTCCAAGGTCCCGGTGCTGAAACAGTTTGACGGCGTGATGGGCGGCGTATTCGGACTGGCCCGGGGACTGGTGGTGCTGTTTCTGATATTCGCCGTGGTGCCGGTGGTACTGGCCATCGCCCAGGTGGGCGCCTTGAACGAATTCATCGAGTCTTCCAAGCTCGCGAGTTTCTTCGTGAATCACAATATATTCGCGGGAATCGTACGGGGATTCTTCTAGCGGACAGCCATACAACAAGCGAGACAACAGGCACAGGATGTATCTCCTGTGCTTTTTCTATATACGGTTCCGATACGCGAAATACCTCGTTCAAATAAAAAGTCATGCTACCGGTCCTATGACAGACTTTCACGGATGTAAACCGGTGGGCGGGATACAATAAAAGTACCTGAAAGGTGGTGAACGATATGGGATGCTGTGATGATTCGCCCAGAATGCAGGTCAAATGCGGTGTCCATAACTGCCATTATAACCAGAACCACATGTGCCACGCCCAGGGCGTGGAAGTCAACGCCATGGGAGACGGCCAGGCCCATACCAGCGACGGCACGTGCTGTTCGACCTTTCGACATCGGCACGGATAATGGTACGTTGGACGAGGGCGATAGCGCCCGTACTCCCCTGGAAGGAAAGGCTCCCGCTTACAACGCGAGAGCTTCTGTTTGTCAAAAAAATGCCAGACAGCCCGAAATACCCGGCACAGCGGTCGGCGCAAAGCTGACGCCTCACTAAGAAATATCGTTTGGTTTTATGTTTCGTTGTGTGCGGTCTTTTGCGAGGACCACATACCGTTAAAAAGTCATCTGAACGATGTTTGTTTAGCACTTTATTCCAATTCGGGGGCCCAGTAGGCAATGTATTTGCAATCTATCCGCATCATAAGCCCATACGATAAAAAATGAAACACAGCAAATAGAAAGAAAAGGCGTTATTCCCGGCGAAAGGGGGCGGGCGATCGTCGATCGCCCCTACACGCTGACCGGTCGTTTTCCCTTGCGAGAGAGCGGCCCGATGAGGGCATCGGGCCCTACATACGAAACCAGAAAAAGAAATGGCACCTCATCAGGTCCTGGGGGCAAAAAATGTCCCTTTGGGTCAATGACCGGATTCTGCGGATGCAATGCATTTGATAGGCTACATGTACGTGGAAGGCAGCCTCATGGGAGACGGCCACGCCCAGACCAGCGACGGCACATGCTGTTCAACCTTCAAAGACCAGCACCGATAATGGTATGCTGGACAAGGGCAACAAGCCCCCGTATATCCCCTTGGAAGGAAAGGCTCCGCCGATAAGCAGAGCTTCTTATATTTCCATTCAGTAAGTAGATTGCCGTGTATTAACCAAGCCTTTCTTTTGCCCATTTCATATGAGAATTAGTATCCCTGTCGAAGCCGGAGAATACGAGCAAATCCCGCCAATCCTCCTGTGCCAGTGCAACCGCATGTCTAAGCCTGTCTATACTTCCACTAGAAAACTTAATAGCGGCAAAAGTTACGCGTTCTATGCAGTCAGGTTTGTCTTCACATAAGGGTATATCCGCTTGCTGTAATATATCTATTGCATACGGTCTATCGTCTTTGAAAAAGACCATATCAATCAATTGTACTGACTGTTTGCTTAAATCCCGCATGATTCCCTGCTTATTTATGCCCGTCCAACCACTCGATTAGATCCCCTATGACCTCATCCCGGTTGGTCTCATTGAGCATCTCGTGGCGGCCCTCCGGGTACATCTTCAGCGTCACATCCCTGATCCCCAGCCGTGTATAGGCATCCGCCAGTTTGGGCGGTCCCTGGCCCCACTGCCCGATGGGGTCCTCCGTCCCGGAGAAGATATAGACGGGCAGGTCTTTGGGAATGCTGGCGATGGCCTTGTCGGAGCACATCCCGCCGAGCCCCCGGAGCATATCCCGGTAAAAACCCGTAGAGCACACGCATCCGCAGAAGGGATCCTCGATATAGGCGTCCACCTCCACCGGGTCACGGCTCAGCCAATCCAGCTGGGTACGGGGGTTTTGCACACCCTTGATATTGGCCCCGAAGGACATATCGTGGAGAAGCGGCGCCTTGGCCCGGGAACCCTTGAAAAGCACCGCCGTCCCCGCGATGAGCCGCCCCGCCGCCAGCAGCGCCGGGGGCTGTTTGTAATTGGTCCCGGACAGGATCACCCCGTCCAGGGTGTCCCCATACAGGCTGATGTACTTCTGGGTCAGGAAAGACCCGAAACTGTGCCCCATCAGGAATACCGGCAGACCGGGGTACTCCCCCCGTATCCGGTCCACCAGCACCCGAATATCCTCCACCATGGTGTCAAATCCGTTTTTGCCGCAGTAACCTACCTTGCCGACATCCCCGGCGGTCTCCCCGTGGCCACGGAGGTCATGGGCAAAGACCGCGTATCCCGCGTCGGTCAGACTCTCGGCCAGCCGCCTGTACCGGGCGGCGGTCTCCATCATCCCGTGGGCGATCAGCACCACCGCCTCCGGTTTCTCCGGCGTCCAGCGGTACAGCCGCAGTTCCGCATCCCCGATGGCTACCCATTCCTTATTCTCCGTCATACTTACCTCCCAAAAATGTTTCACGTGAAACAAATAAGATACCGCTAAATAGTCAGGGTGCCGAGAAGGCCTAAGATGCTAGACGGTGAGTTGTCTGACGAGGGAGCGTATATAAACATACGTGACCGATGTCAGCAACAAAGCCAACGACGCAGATTAGGCTTTATCGGCAGCCTGATGTTTCACGTGAAACAATTGATTACTGTAAGATCTCCAATATTCGTTCTAGGTCCTGGTCCGTGTAATACTCGATCTGTATGACGCCCTTCTTGTCCCCATGCTGAATATTGACCCGGGTCCCCAGCCGCTGGCACAATTGGTCCTCCAAATCGACGAGATAGGGTGACTTGGGCGCTTCCTCTTTGGGACGCTTGCTCTTGGAAGGCTTTTTCGCCATGGCCTCTGCCTCCCGGACGCTTAGGCCCTTGGCGGCGATCCGCTGTGCCGCGGCACGCTGTGCCTCCGGGTCCTCGATGGACAGGATCGCCCGCGCGTGTCCCGGTGACAACTGGCCTTCCCGGACCATGTCCTGGATGTCCTCGGGAAGCGTCATCAGCCGCAACGCGTTGGCCACCGCGGGGCGGCTCTTTCCCAGACGTTCCGCGACCTTCTCCTGGGTCAGCCCGAACCGCTCCATCAACAGCCGGATGCCCTCCGCCTCTTCCATGGGGTTCAGGTTCTCCCGCTGGAGGTTCTCCACCAGGGCGATCTCCAGGACTTCCTGCTCGGAAAACCGCTTGACGATAGCCGGCACGCGGGTGAGTCCCGCCATCCGCGCCGCCCGCCAGCGGCGCTCCCCCGCCACCAGCAGGTACCGTTCCGCCCCGTTGGGCTTCAATAGTATCGGCTGTACCAGCCCGTGCTGCCGGATGGACTCGGCGAGGCTCTGTATCTTTTCCTCGTCGAACCGCGTCCGGGGCTGTTCCTTATTGGGATCTATGGCATTGATATCGATCCTAAGTACCGCGGACTCATCGAACCGCTGGTCCGCGGGGGCGGTCTCCTCCGTCTCCGCCGGATAGGACTCCTCATAGGACTGAAAGAGTACGTCCAGGCCTTTTCCCAAGCCCTTCTTCTGTGCCGCCATCATCCCACCTCCCTTTCATGGTCGATCATCTCCTGGGCCAGGTCCCTGTAAGCCTCGGACCCGGCGCACTCCGGCGCGTAGTGGTTGATGGGCAGTCCGTGACTGGGGGCCTCCCCCAGGCGGATATTGCGGGGAACGATGGTGCAGTACACCTTGTCCCTGAAATACTTCTTGACTTCCTCCACCACCTGCATGGAAAGATTGGTGCGCCCGTCGAACATGGTGAGCACCACCCCCTCGATCTCCAATCCGGGGTTCAGGTGCTGCTTGACCAATTTGATGGTGTTCATCAATTGGCTTAAGCCCTCCAGGGCGTAATACTCGCACTGGATCGGCACCATGACCTTGTCCGCGGCGGTCAGGGCGTTGATGGTGATGAGCCCCAGGGACGGCGGGCAGTCGATGAATATATAGTCATAGTGATCCCGCACCGGTGCCAGCGCCCGCTTCAGGACGGTCTCCCTGGCCATCATATTGACCAGCTCCACCTCGGCTCCCGCCAGCTCCATCTTGGACACCACGATATCCACATTGTCAAAGGCCGTATGCCGGATGGCGCCCGCGATGGGCTCCCCATTGATCAGCACATCGTAGACAGAAAGAGGCGCCTGTCTGCGGTCGACTCCGAACCCGCTGGTGGTATTGCCCTGGGGGTCGATATCGACAGCCAGGACCCGTTTCCCCTTTTCCGCCAGACACGCGCTGATATTTATATTGGTGGTGGTCTTGCCTACCCCGCCCTTTTGATTGGCGACGGCTATGATTTTACCCATATGCGCCTTGTTCCCCTTTCCTGTATTCACACCGTTATCCGCTATATACATTATAGTGTATCGATGGGAGATAGAAAAGAGAAAAAGAACAAAAACACGCAGCGCGGTTATTGAAGTGTTTGACAAATAAAAAGCCCTGCCGGTGACGGACAGGGCCTTAAAGAGAGAGGGAAACAGGGAAAGAGCCCGCGACCCCGGTATGGGACGCGTACCGCCTTGCGGCTTTGGGCGCCCTGCCTTTCCATACCAAAGCGCGGTCTCTCCCCCTGAAACATTATTTCTTCGGGATGCGCACCCGTATCTCGATATTGTCCCCCAGGTCCTTTTCGGTCATCTCCGGGGAGAGTCCGTATTTTTTCATCATCTGCACCGCGTCCCGGATGGTATTGATGAACACCCGCATATCCCCGCACTGCTTCAACAGCCGCTTGCGCTGCCGCTGCCATTCCGTTTCCTGGTTCAGCCGGATCAGGATGCGCTCCACCGCCCGCTCCGTCTCCTTGACGGTATAGCCGTGCTCGATGATCTTGGCCAATACCTTCTCGGTGAGCTTGAAGTCGGGAAGGCGCAATAAGGCACGCGCGTGCCGCTCGCTCAGATGGTGCTTGACCAAATCGTCCTTGATATTTTGGGGCAGGCGCAGCACCCGCAGTTTGTTGGCGATGGTGGACTGGCTCTTCCCCAGCCGCTGTGCCACGTCCTCCTGGGTGAGGTTGTGGTCCCGTATCAGGCTCTGATACCCCCGGGCCTCCTCCAGGTAATGGAGGTTTTCCCGCTGCAAATTCTCGATCATGGCCAGCAGGGCCGAGTCCTCCTCGGTCACGTCGATCACGATAGCCGGTATGGCACTGAGCCCCGCCAGCTTGGCCGCCCTGAGCCTGCGCTCTCCCGATATCAGTTCATATTTGTGCTTCCCCGCCTGCCGCACCGTGATGGGCTGCAATACCCCGTACTCCCGTATCGACAGGGACAGATCCTGCAGCCCGTGCTGGGAAAAATGCTTGCGGGGCTGATAGGGATTGGGAAGGATCTGGTCAATGGGAATCTCACTGACTTCCCGTGGTAATGATGCCGTCTGCGTTTGTTCCATCCAGGCCATAATAAAAACTCCCCCAATATATTGTTGATTAGGGGGAGAATTCATTATTCACCGTCTATTTCCCTTTGTTTGACCTTGTCTTGTTTTGTCTTGTTTCAATATCTTTTGTTTACTTCATATTTCTCGCTATTTCTTCATTTTACGATTCCCGTTTATAATGGGTTTTTCGCGGGTTTTCCGACGCGTCGCGGGTATTTTTGCGGGGTCGGGCCCGATTTTTGGAGAATGACCATATGGGTGCTTCTGTCCGAAAACGGTATGGCGATATTTTCTATGCGGGCGACCGCCCCGCCCAATAGATCGATGGCGCTCCGCGCTTCGGCCAGTTCCGCATCCGCTTTGGGTCCTTTGTACGCGATGAGCGCGCCTCCTACCTTTAATAAGGGAAAGGCATATTCGCAGAGCACCCGCAGGGGCGCCACCGCCCGGACCGTCACCGTGTCCATGCTTTCCCGGCGGGCCGGGTCCTGACCCGCCTCCTCCGCCCGGCAGGTCCATACGCCGATATTCATTAATCCCATGGCCCCGGCGGTCTCCCGGAGAAAACCGGTCTTCTTCTCGACGGAGTCCATGAGGGTGAAGTTCGTTTGTGGACAAGTTATTGCCAGGGAAATACCCGGCAGCCCGCCCCCGCTTCCCAGGTCGAGGACCCGCTCCCCCGGCTGGAGTGTATGCACGCACAGGGCCGCCATGGAGTCCAGCAGGTGCCGGGATATCCGCTCCTCCGCGTCGGCGGGACCGATGAGATTGAGGGGCGCTGTTACCAGCCGGTCCATAAAGGCAAGCATCTTCTCCTGCCGGCTATCCGGGATAGTAAGGCCCATTTCTAAGAGACCCTCCCGTAGCATGTCCCGTTTATTCATTGACGGATTCTCCTTTTTTGAGATAGACCATCAGCACCGCGATATCGGCGGGGGACACCCCGGAGATCCGGGAGGCCTGCCCCAAGCTCAGGGGCCGCATCTCGTTTAGTTTTTGCCGGGCCTCCAGCCGCAGGCCGGTGATGCCGGTATAATCAATTCCCTCAGGCAGCGGCGTCTTCTCCATCCGGGCCGTGCGCCTGGCCTGCTGCTCCTGCTTTCGGATGTAGCCCTCATACCGGGTCTCCACCTCCACCTGCTCCGCCACGGCGTCGGGGACAGTAGTATCAGGCGGAGCCAGCCGGCGGATGTCCTCATACCCTATCTCGGGCCGCTTCAATAGATCATAGAGACTGATCCCGCTCTTAAGCGCGGTGGACTCTATTGTTTTAAGATACGCGTTGACATCGTCAGTGGGGGCCAGTACCGTATCCTTCAGCCGGGTCATTTCTTTCTCGATGGCCTCCATCTTGCGCATATAGGCGTCGTACCGCGCCTGGGTCGTAAGCCCGATCTCGTATCCCAGCTCGGTGAGGCGCTGATCGGCATTGTCCTGCCTAAGCAGCAGCCGGTACTCCGCCCGGGAGGTCATCATCCGGTAGGGCTCGGGGGTTCCCTTCAGCGCCAGGTCGTCCACCAGTACCCCAATATAGGCCTGGGACCGGGATAGGATCACCGGGTCTTTATCCTGGATCATGCGGGCTGCGTTGATCCCCGATAGTATCCCCTGCCCCGCGGCCTCCTCATACCCCGAGCTGCCGTTGATCTGCCCCGCGAAGAAAAGACCTCCGATATCCCGGCTCTCCAGCGTCACCTGCAATTGGGTGGGGTCCACGCAGTCGTACTCGATGGCGTAGGCCGGCCGCATGATGACGGCGTTCTCTAATCCGATCACGCTTCTATACATCCGCCACTGGACGTCGATGGGCAGACTGGTGGAGAGCCCCTGGATGTATTTCTCCTGGGTGTGCAGTCCCTCGGGCTCGATGAAGACCTGGTGCTTCTCCTTGTCATGGAACCGCACCACCTTGTCCTCGATGGAGGGACAGTACCGGGGCCCCGCCCCCTCGATGATCCCCGCGTAGAGGGGGGAGCGGTGCAGGTTCTCCCGGATGATCTGGTGGGTCTTTTCGGTGGTGTAGGTGAGATAGCAGGAGATCTGATTTTTAACCACCCGCTGGTTCATAAACGAAAAGGGACCCACCCCCGGGTCTCCGGGCTGCTCCTCCATCACCGAGGTATCGATGGTGCGCCCGTCGATCCGGGCTGGGGTCCCCGTCTTGAACCGGGTGAGTCGAAACCCAAGCCGCCTCAATACGTCGGACAGTCCCGCCGCCTCGTGGAGGCCGGAGGGACCGCTGTCGGTGATCCACTCCCCCACGATGACACGGCTCTTTAGATACACCCCGGCGGCCACGATCACCGCCCGGCAGGAGAATCGTTCCCCGGAGGCGAGCCGTACCCCCGTGACGCGGCCGCCCTCGGTCTCGATGTCCACGACCTCTCCCTGTCTAAGGGAGAGGTTGTCCTGGTTCTCCAGCGTCGCTTTCATCTCCCGCTGGTACCACTTCTTGTCCGCCTGGGCCCGCAGGGAATGGACAGCCGGACCCTTGGCGGTATTGAGCATCCGCACCTGGATGCAGGTCGTATCGATGGTGAGCCCCATCTGTCCCCCCAGGGCGTCGATCTCCCGGACGATGTGTCCCTTGGAGGTGCCGCCCACCGAGGGATTGCAGGCCATGAGCGCCACGGCGTCCAGGCTGATGGTGAATACCGCCGTCCGGCACCCCATCCGCGCCGCGGCCAAAGCAGCCTCGCAGCCCGCGTGTCCCGCGCCGATTACGACGATATCAAAGTCTTCGTTGCTGTACTCCATATCATTTCCCCACGCAGAACCGCGAGAATATCCGCTCCACCATATCCTCGGGGACGCTCTGCCCCGTGATCCGCCCCAACGCCGCCGCAGCCTCCCGCAAATCGGTGGCGATCAATTCCTCTTCCATATTCCCTGTAAGCGCGTCAATGGCGCTCTCCAGGGCCCGCGCCGCATCGGTCAACGCCTGGGCGTGGCGCGCCCGGATCACCGCGATCTCATGCACGCCGCCGCCCCTGTCCCCCAGGGCGCTCTCATAAAGCCATGAAAGAATTAGGTCCAGCCCCTCTCCCGTCTTGGCGGAGACGGGGAGGATCGTCCCTGAAAAGACGTCTTTGACTTGATCTTTTTGAACGCCTGCTTCGAGATCGGATTTATTGATAAGCAACAGCGTCCGCTCCACGGGAAGCCCTTTGATCTGTTCTTTCTGTTTGTCGTCCAGGGGCGCTGTGGCGTCCAGGACATACAGGATGCGGTCGGCCTTATCGATCCAGGAAAGGGCCCGGCTTACCCCGATGCGTTCGGCCTCATCCCCCGCCTCCCGGATCCCCGCCGTATCCAGCAGCCGGACCAATAGTCCCTTGATATTGATCTCGGCCTCCAATACGTCCCGGGTGGTGCCGGGGGCTTCGGTCACGATGGCCCGCTCCTCCTCACAGAGACGGTTTAGGAGCGACGACTTGCCCACATTGGGACGTCCCAGTATGGCCGCGCGCATTCCCTCCATCAGCAGCCGCCCCGCGTCCGCGTCGTCGAGCCATCCCTGTATCTTTTCGATGAGATCCGATAGGTCATTTTTTAGCGTCACCCTGTCCAGGGTGACGAGCCCCTCTTCCGAAAAATCCACCGCCGCTTCCACGCCTGTCAGCCTGTCCAGGATCGTGGTGTATAGATCATGTACCTGCCGGGACCAGCGGCCCCCCATGTGGCGGGACGCGATCCGGGCGGCGGACGCGGTCCGGGCTCCGATGAGGGACATCACATCCTCCGCCTGGGACAGGTCCATCCGCCCGTTCATAAACGCCCGCTCGGTGAATTCCCCCGGCTCCGCCGGCCTCGCCCCGGCCTGCAGGACTCGGGCAAGCACCTGCCCGGCCACGGCGGTGCCCCCATGGCCCTGTATCTCCGCCATGTCCTCCCCGGTGTAGGAATGCGGTCCCGGGAGATAAAACGCCAGGACTTCGTCGATGGGCTCACCCGCCCCGTCCACCACCCACCCGTGGTAGACATGCCGGGCCCGGTACTGGGTATGCTTATTGCCGCCGCCGTCAGCCAGTACCTCCGAAAGCACCGCGTGGGCCAGCGGCCCGCTCACCCTGACGATGGCGATCCCGCCGACTCCGGGCGGTGTGGATATGGCGGCTATGGTGCTTTGTATATCCATTGAACCTCCAAGGACTGATGATAACGCCCGTCTTCTTCGTTGCGTCTACATTTTCTCCTCAGCGTAGATCAACTACGCTTCCGTCGAAAGCCTCGCCGCGTCTCGAATTCAGGGCCTTCTAATCAGTCCGGCAAACCCCGAATTACGTGTAGGCATTTTATTAAATAAGCCCGGCTATATGCCGGGCCTATATACTACCTACTATATCCCGGTCCGTACCGGTGCCGCTTCTATTTCTTGAATATAACCACCCGGCGGTAGGGCTCTTCCCCCTCGCTGGATGTCGTCACCCGTTCATCCCCCTGGAGCGCGAAATGGATGATGCGCCGCTCGTAGGGATTCATGGGCTCCAGGCGAAACCGCTTACCGCTCTTGGACACCTTGTCGGCGATCCGCTTGGCCAGCCGGATCAGCGTCTCTTCCCGGCGCTTGCGGTAATTTTCGGTATCCAGCACCACCCGGGTGTATTCTTCGGTCTCCTTATTCACAACCAAGCTGGTCAGGTACTGCAGGGCGTCCAGGGTTTCTCCCCGGTGTCCGATCAAATACCCCATATTTGGGCCGGTGAATTCCCCGTAGACCGTCCCCTCGGCCTCTGTAACGGAGACCTTGGCATCGATCCCCATCCGGTCGCAGACCCCTGTTAAAAAATCCTTCGCCGGCGACATGATCTCGCTGCCCTTGATGCTGGCGCGGATCCTGGCCGGTTTCCCGCCGAACAGTCCCAGGGCGCCCTTCACCGGCTCCTCCAGGACTTCGATATCCAGGTCCTCCCGCCGCACGCCCAGCTGGGCGACCGCCATCAGGATGGCTTCATCGATTGTCTTGCCCGTACTCTCGACTTCCTGCATCATCGGGCACCTTCTTTGAGCGCTTCATTGGGTTTCCCCATATAGTTCCCCAGGGTGACCTTATTGTAGATCAGCTGCTGCACCACCATGACCACGTTGCTGGTGATCCAGTAGATGCCGAAAGACGCTGTGTATATGGCTACGAAGAATACGCCCATCAGGGGGAACAGCATCTGCATGCCCTTGTTCTGCTGCTGGGCGGCGTTCTGCTGTCCGCTGATCTTCATCTGGAAGAAGGACGTCGCGCCGGTCAGTGCCGCCAGCAGGAAGAACCCATTGTTCTGATTGGTGCTGATGCCATAAAACACATTCTGTAATGGTATCGACCGGCCCAGCAAATCCATTAAAGGCGAATCCGGCACCCATATATTCCGGATCCACAGGAAATGATAGGCGCTGTACTCCGGATTGGACTTCATAAACGACACGGCCTCCGGAATGTGAATATTGCGTATTGTTTCAAACAACAGGTTTTGATCGAGGATCGTCACGTTTTGCCCGTTCGCGTTTACGAAAGTCGTAAACGCGTCCACGAATTTCTGGGAATCCACGTTCTTGATCAGATTCTGAAAGGCCATCCCGAATTCCCGGAAGAATTTCATCATATCTCCGGCATTTTGTATGGTGATGACCGTATCTCCCGCGAAGTGGTTGATGAGATCCATGTAAAACATAGACATCTGCTGGTAGGAAATACTGCGCAACGCGGCGAAAAAAGCGAAGAACAAGGGCATCTGCAGCAGCATGGGAAGACAGCCCCCCAGGGGGTTGATCTTCTCCTTGGCGTAGAGCTCCTGGAGCTTCTTGTTTTTCTTCTCCGGGTCGTTTTTGTATTTCTCGTTGATCTTCTGGACCTGGGGGTTGATCTCCGCCATCTTTCTCATGGAGCCCTTGGACTTGATGTCCAGAGGCAGGAGAACCAGCCGCACCAGGATGGTGAATAGGATGACCGCTATACCGAAATTGCCTACCAGTCCGTATATCCAGTCTAGAATATTGTACAGCAGTGTGACAAAGTCAGCCCACAGCCCCATGGTTAGGGTGGGTAGCTGTTGCACAGCGATCGACAGTGTTCCAATCATAGGTTACCCCCGTCAATATTATGGTACCGGGTCATATCCGCCTGGATGAAAGGGGTGGCAGCGGGCGATTCGCTTGATCGCCATTCCCGTTCCTTTCCAGGAGCCGTAGCGGCTGACCGCTTCGGCCGCGTACTGAGAGCAGGTCGGATAATACCGGCAGGTTCTCGGTAGATAGGGAGAGATCGCGCGCTGATAAAACCGAATGGTCCACAGTATCAGCTTCTTCATGCGTCTTCCCTCGTTTTATATAGACCGGTCTTCGTAAACAATACGCCGACGGCTTGTCTCAATTGGCTGAAATCAGCGTCCCGGGCGTTTTTCCTGACCACAAAGATCATATCATATCCGGCTTTCAGTTTCAGCCCTTCCGTTGCAACTATTTCCTTCAGCCGCCGCCTGATTTTATTACGCGCCACGGCGTTTCCATATTTCTTGCTGACGGAAAACCCGATACGGTTTCCATTGGTACCATTTTTTCGGTAAACCAATACCAATAAATAGTGTGCCTGTGATCTGCCTTTTTTATAAGTCCTTTGAAAATCCCTGTTCTTTCTGAGCCGTTCTTCCTTTTTCAACTGAATCCCATCCCTAAGGGTATTAACGGGTACGTTTTGCTTCGCAAAGCCGTACCACTCCGGGTATTAACGGGTACGTTTTGCTTTGGGCATTTACGGGTGCGTCCTGCTCCGCAGGACGTACCACTTGCAAAGCCGTACCTGGCAGAAAGAAAGAGCCACGCAACGGTGGCTTATGCAGACAGTCTTTTTCGATTCTTGCTGCGCCTTCTCTTCAATACCAGGCGCCCGTTTTTGGTCTTCATCCGCTTTCTAAAACCATGCTCCCGTTTGCGCTGCCTCTTCTTCGGTTGATATGTCCTGCGCATAATACCTTCTCCTTCCGACGCGGGCTATATGCTCGCTCCAATGAGCGCATCCTTCCCAATATACCCCTGTATTATAGAGCAGGCCCTTTTCCTATGTCAAGGAAAACATACGCCTGTCCCAACTGACATTTTCTTCGTGTTTTCGTTCTCTTTTTTTTATGCTTTGTTTTGGTCATATGAAAACATATGAGGATTCTATGCCGGTCACTTCCTTTATAAAAGTAAGCATATTGAATCTCAGCCATAAGTCTGTTAGTATATACAGTGTGTAAAAGCATGCTCTTTTTTAGTCTGCGGAGTGCAATTTTCTTATCAACAGGCTTCTGTAGACTGCCTGTGGACAGGCTGTAGATATCCTGATTCACAGCGCAGTCGGGCACGCGGTTACGGCATCTTACGGGTGGAGGAAACTGTGGATAACAAAACCGACCGGTTGTGGTCTTCTGCAAAAGAACTATTAAAAAACGAACTCACGGAAGTGAGTTACAAAACCTGGATAGACCCCCTGGTCGTATTGTCCATGGAGGAGAATACCCTATTTCTCTCCGTGCCCAATAATTTCATGAAGGGGCTTTTGGAGACCCGGTACGCTACCTATATTACGGAGGCTTTGAGCAAGGTCTCTTCACGGCCCATCGACGTGTCCTTTGTCCTCCCCGACCAGGCGGAGAAAATGAGCCGTCCCTCCGACAGCCGCAACGAGTCGGCGTCGGCCGGACTGATTCCCAAATACACCTTTGACACATTTGTCATCGGCAACAGCAACCGGTTCGCCCACGCGGCGGCATTGGCGGTGGCCGAGGCTCCCTCAAACGCCTACAATCCCCTCTTTATATACGGCGGCGTGGGACTGGGAAAAACCCATCTGATGCACGCCATCGGTCACTTTATATTATCCCAGAAACCCAGCACCAAGGTGCTCTATATATCCAGCGAGAAATTTACCAACGACCTCATCAACGCCATCATGAACCAAAAAACGGTGAGTTTCAAAAACCGTTACCGCAATATCGACGTGCTGTTGATCGACGATATACAGTTCATCGCCGGCAAGGAACAGACCCAGGAGGAATTGTTCCATACCTTCAACGCCCTCCACCAGTCCGACAAGCAGATCATTATCAGCAGCGACAGCCCCCCCAAGGAAATACCCAAGCTGGAGGAGCGGCTCCGCTCTCGTTTTGAGTGGGGACTGATCGCGGATATACAGCCCCCGGACCTGGAGACCCGGATCGCCATCCTGCGGAAAAAGGCGGATTCGGAAAACATCCAGGTGGAGGACGATATCCTCACCTATATCGCCAACCAGATCGAGTCCAATATCCGGGAACTGGAGGGAGCGCTGACACGGCTCATCGCCTATGTATCCCTCACCGGAGAGGATCTCTCCATGGAGCTGGCCACCGCGGTACTGCAGCAGCTGACATCCACCACGTCTCTCAAAAAACTAACCATCCCCATCATCAAAAAACTGGTGGGCAATTATTACGATAAAACAGTGGAGGAACTGGACTCCAAGAAACGGGACCGCTCCCTGTCCCTGCCCCGGCAGATCGCCATGTACCTAAGCAGGATCCACACCGACTCTTCCCTGCCCATGATCGGCAAGGAATTCGGCGGCAGGGATCATACCACCGTGATCCACGCCTATGAAAAGATCAACGAGGCGTTGAAAAATGATATCCAGTTGCAGAAGCAGATCAAGGATCTGGAGGAGATATTGGTCAACCAATGAGGGATTCTGGATAAAGTGCGATCTATCCAGAAACTTTCCACAGCGTTATGCACAGCTGTTTGCTTGACCGCAGCCGCCGTTTGCAAGGGCTATAGGACTTGTCCACACTGTCCACCGGCCCTACCACTATTACTACTAAATAAATATATATGATTAACCAGCAGGAGGTATGCCATGCAATTTACCTGCTCTCAAAAAAAATTGATGGAATCCATCAATATCGTACAGAAAGCGGTATCCAGCAGAACCACGCTCCCCGCCCTGGAGGGAATCCTATTGGAGGCGGGTGACGGCGTCCTGAAAATGACCGCCACAGACCAGAGCCTGTCCATTATCTGTTTTGTGGACGCGGCCATCGACACGGACGGGTCCGTGGTCATCCCGTCCCGGTTATTTGGGGAGATCGTCAAAAAGCTCTATGACACCGATATCCGCATCAATAGTGAAGAGGGTAACGTGGTCCATATCGAAGCGGGCAATTCACGGTTCCGTCTTCAGGGGTTTTCCGCTGAAGAGTACCCGGATGTGGAGACCATGGAAGAACAAAATCCGGTGGAAATGGGACAGGAAGATCTCAAAAAGATCATCCAAAAGACCATATTTGCCGCGGCGGTGGAGGAGACACGACCCATCCTCACCGGGGCGTTGTTTGAGATCGAAGGCACCGCGCTCACCTCTGTCTGCCTGGACGGGTACCGGCTGGGATTGGTCAGGAGCCGTCTCAAAAGCGAGGCGGGGACCAAGAAAGTGGTCATCCCCGGCAGGGCGCTTTTCGAGATCAGCAAGATCATTGGGGGAGAGGACAACACGGTCAACATCACCCTGGGAGAGCGGAAGGTATTGTTTGATCTGGGGTATACCCGGATCATCACCAAGCTTTTAGACGGGGAATTCATCAATTACGGGCAGATCATACCCGCCGAGTTTATCACAAGGGTCAAGGTGGACCACCGGCTGCTCTACGACAGCATGGAACGGGCGGCCCTCGTCGCCCGGGAGGGGAAGAACAATCTCGTCCGTCTCGGCATCTACGAGAAAGGAATCGTGATCACCTCCAATTCCGAGATAGGTACAGCACAGGAAGAAGTGCCGGCGGTCTTTGAGGGGAAGGAACTCGATATCGCCTTCAACGCGCGTTATTTTCTGGATGCTCTGCGGGTTATCGAGGATGAGGAGATCATGATCGATTTCACCACCCAGGTCAGTCCCTGCGTGCTGCGGCCGGTGGAGGGAGACGAATACGTATATCTATTGCTCCCGGTAAGAACCTATAACTAAAAAGGCGGGGCGCAGATGAAAGAGATCTCCATCGGGACGGAAAATATAGAGCTCGGAAAATTTCTGAAATTCAGCGGGATCGCCCAGTCCGGAGGACAGGCCAAAGCGTGGATCGAGGAAGGGCTGGTCTCTGTCAACGGACAGCGCGAGACCAGGCGCAGAAAGAAACTGACGCCGGGAGACACCGTGACGTGTGAAGGCCGGACGCTGAGAGTGGCGCCCTAAAGCGAGGTACGTGTTTGAAAGCCCGCAGGATCGAATTAGTCCAATACCGCAATTACACAAGATTAGAGCTAGATTTACGCTCTAATTTTGTTGTCTTTACCGGAGACAACGCCCAGGGAAAAACAAATCTGCTGGAATCGGTCTTTCTGAACTGTACGGGCCGCTCCCACCGCACCCATCGGGATGATGAACTGATCCGGGAGGACCAGGATCAAGCCCGGGCCGGCGTGGAGGTCACGCGGCGGGAGGGTGTGAGCCGGGTGGAGACCCGCCTTTGCAGGCACAGGCGCAAGGAAGTGTATATCAACGGAGCCAAGGCCGACCGCATCGGGGATATGATGGGACAGGTGATCTGCGTGCTCTTCTCCCCTGAGAGCATGGAGCTGGTGAAAGGCGCGCCCGCCGAACGCCGGCGGTTTGTGGACATGTCTCTCTCCCAGATCTATCCCACTTATTTTTATCACCTGCAGCAATACAACCGTATCCTATCTCACCGCAACCGCCTGTTGAAGGACCCGAGGCAGGGACATCTCTCCGATATACTCCCCATCCTCGATGAAAAGATGGCCGCCTGCGCCGGGTTTCTCATCAGCCGGCGCCGTTCCTTCATAACAAACATCGGGCAAAGAGCGGCATCGGAACACGAGGCCCTATCCGAAGGAGCGGAACGATTGAAGCTGGAATACCGCGCCGCGGTCCAGGTGGACCGGGACATGGATGAAACAAAGATCAGTGAAGCGTACCTCACGATGCTGAGTCAGCGGAGGGATGAGGATAGGGAGAGCGGCAGCACATCCAAGGGATGCCACAGGGAGGACATCGCCCTCTCCATCAACGAAAGGGACGCCCGGGTATATGCCTCCCAGGGACAGCAGCGCACCGCCGTGCTGTCCCTGAAACTCGCCGAAGCGACGCTCATGGCGGAAAACACCGGAGAAGAGCCCCTTCTTCTGCTGGACGACGTGTTTTCCGAGCTCGATCCGGGCAGGCGCGCCCACCTGCTTCGGCAGACCCGGCACAGGCAGGTTTTCCTGACGCTGACCGACATGGATTTGCTGGGAGATATAGACCCGTCGCTCCGGGAAGATATGGTGGTGTATCAAGTCAGGGAAGGGACCCTTTTGGAGGGGCAATAATAGCCCCCAAGACTTTTATTTCACCCCAAAATAGGATATAATAAGTAAAGATATATAGCACTGAAAACACGGTGTTTTTACTTGTTTTTTGTGCAACGCTTGTTGATTCATGTATGTCTTTGCGCGGCAAAACACACGTGAGAAGTACCTCTAGTGAGCGGGGCGTGATGCTCCGGGCTTTTTCTTTGTATGGGAAGGACAAGAACATGCTGCTGCATCTGGGCGAGAATAAAGCGGTGCTTTTAAAAGACGTGGTCATGATCCTGAACATGGAGACGGCGCTTGATTCTCCCGTTAACCAGGAATTCTTGGAGATCGCCGAAGACGAAAAGAGGGTGGTGCCCATCACCGATTTTCCCAAGACCATGGTGCTGGTCAGCAAGGACCGTACCAGCACGGCCTACCTGTCTCCCGTATCGGGGAGCACGCTCTCCAAACGGGGAGAGGAAAGACATATCAGGTACGAATAATATACTGTAGGAGGGCGCATGTCCGAGCAGAAAAGCCCCGCGGGGCAATATACGGAAGACCAGATCCAGGTATTGGAGGGACTGGAAGCAGTCAGAAAACGTCCCGGGATGTATATCGGCAGCACAGGTCCCAGGGGGCTGCACCACCTGGTGTACGAAGTGGTGGACAATTCCATCGACGAGGCCATGGCGGGCCGCTGCAATCTCATCGAGGTCATACTCCACAAGGATAATTCGGTCACTGTCACCGACGACGGCCAGGGTATCCCGGTGGGTGTCCATACCAAGATGGGGATCCCCACCCTGGAAGTGGTCATGACGGTGCTGCATTCCGGCGGAAAGTTCAATAACGACGCGTATAAATTCTCCGGAGGCCTCCACGGGGTGGGGGTGTCGGTGGTCAACGCCCTGTCCGAATGGCTGGAAGCCACTGTCCATATCAACGGGCATGTGTACCGGCAGGAGTATAAGCGGGGCATCACCCAGTGCCCCCTCACACAGGTCGGGGATACGAAACGCACCGGATTGACGGTGCATTTCAAGCCCGACGCGGATATCTTTGACGAGGTCGAGTTTGATTACGATACCCTGCGCTCCCGGTTCCGGGAGATGGCCTTTCTCAATAGGGGGGTCTGTATCGAATTTACCGACGAGCGGCAGGACAAGCATGACCGGTTCCATTACGACGGGGGGATCGTGTCCTTTGTGGAATACCTCAATAAAAACCGGGAGGCGCTCCATTCCCCGCCGATCTATATCCAGCAGGAGACCGACGCCGCCTCCATCGAGGTGGCCCTCCAATACAACGACGGTTACGTGGAGAATATCCACAGTTTCGCCAACAATATCAATACCCACGAGGGCGGCAGCCATCTATCGGGGTTCCGCTCCGCCTTGACCCGGGTGATCAATGACTATGCCCGCAAAAACAATATACTCAAGGACACCGAGCCCAACCTCTCCGGGGAAGATGTCCGTGAGGGACTGTGCGCCATCATCAGCGTAAAATTATCCGAGCCCCAGTTCGAGGGCCAGACCAAGACCAAACTCGGTAACAGCGAGATGCGGGGCCTCACCGACACCGCGGTGCGGGAGGGGCTGTCCGCCTATCTGGAGGAGCACCCCGGTGAAGCCCGCCGGATGGTGGAGAAATCCGTCAAGGCATTTCAGGCCCGGGAGGCCGCCAGAAAGGCCCGGGAGCTGATCCAGCGCAAGAACGTGCTGGACGGGGGAGGATTGCCCGGGAAATTAGCCGACTGCTCGGAGAAAGACCCCCGACTCTGCGAGATCTTCATCGTGGAGGGCGACAGCGCCGGGGGCAGCGCCAAGCAGGGCCGTGACAGGCAATACCAGGCGATACTGCCGCTGCGGGGCAAGATACTCAATGTGGAAAAAGCCAGGATGGACCGGATACTCGCCAACGCCGAGATACGGGCCATGATCACGGCCTTCGGTACCGGCTTTGGGGAAGACTTTGACCTAGACAGGCTGCGGTATGACAAGATCATCTGCATGACCGACGCCGACGTGGACGGCAGCCACATCCGCATCCTGCTGTTGACATTCTTCTACCGGTACATGCGGCCATTGATCGAGCAGGGTCATGTCTATATCGCCCAGCCGCCGCTGTATATGGTCAAGAAGGGCAGGGCGGAACATTACGCCTACAGCGACGCCCAGCTGGAGCGGGTCCTGGATGAGATCGGCCGGGAGGGGATCGAGGTCCAGCGGTACAAAGGCCTGGGGGAGATGGACGCTGACCAGCTCGCCGACACCACCATGGACAAGGATAAGCGGACGCTCCTGCAGGTGGCCATGGAGGACGCCGTCATGGCCGACGAGACGTTTTCCCTGCTGATGGGGGACAAGGTTGAACCCCGCCGGGCCTTTATCGAAGAAAACGCCACGATGGTCCAGAACCTCGACGTATAGAGAAGAGAGTCATTGAAACGCCAGGCTGTGGATAAGCCTGGGGATAGAAAGCAGGTTTTTAGATGGAAGAAATCCGCCCCAGGATCAAAGAGATCAATATAGAAGAGGAAATGCGGAAATCCTTTATCGATTACGCCATGAGCGTGATCGTGGCCCGGGCGCTTCCCGATGTGCGGGACGGTCTCAAGCCCGTCCACAGGCGCATACTGTATTCCATGCAGGAACTGGGACTGGGCCCGGACAAGCCCTTTCGCAAATCAGCCCGTATCGTGGGCGATGTATTGGGCAAGTACCATCCCCACGGGGACGGCGCGGTCTATGACGCCATGGTGCGGATGGCCCAGGACTTTTCTATCCGCTCTCCCCTGGTGGACGGTCACGGCAATTTCGGCTCGGTGGACGGCGACAGCGCCGCCGCCATGCGGTATACCGAGGCCAGGCTTAGTAAAACAGCGACAGAGATGCTACGGGATATCGGCAAGGATACGGTGGACTTCAGGCCCAATTTTGACGAGACACTAAAGGAGCCCGAGGTGCTCCCCGCCAGGTTCCCCAACCTGCTGGTCAACGGTTCCTCCGGAATCGCCGTGGGCATGGCCACCAATATCCCCCCCCACAATATGGGGGAGGTCATCGACGGGGTGGTGGCTATCATCGACGATCCCGAGGCGGATATGGAGACGTTGCTCACCCATATCAAGGCGCCCGATTTCCCCACCGGAGGGATCATCCAGGGCAAAGCGGGACTTCGGGAGGCCTACTACACGGGCCGGGGCCGCATCGTGACCAGGGCGAAGACCGATATAGAGGAAATGCCCGGCAATCGCTCCCGGATCATCGTCACGGAGATCCCCTATCAGGTCAATAAGGCCCGCCTGATCGAAAAAGTCGCCGAGCTTGTGCGGGACAAGCGTATCCCCGGCATCAGCAATATCAACGACGAATCCGATCGAAACGGCATGCGGATCGTCATCGACATCAAAAAAGACGTGAACCCCAATGTGGTATTAAACCAGCTCTTCAAGCACACCCAGATGCAGGATACCTTCGGTGTGATCCTGCTGGCCCTGGTGGACGGCCAGCCCCGGGTTTTGAATCTCAAGGAAGTCCTCTCCCTGTATCTAGAGCATCAAAAAGAAGTGGTGACCCGGCGCACCCGGTATGACCTGGCCAAGGCGGAGGCCCGGGCCCATATCCTGGAGGGCCTATTGATCGCGCTGGATCACATCGACGAGGTGATCAAGCTCATCCGCGCCAGCAAGGACGATGCCACCGCCAAGGAAGGGCTGATGAGCAAGTTCGGATTGAGTGAAAAGCAGGCCGTGGCGATATTGGATATGCGTCTGCGGCGGCTCACCGGGCTGGAGCGGGAAAAGATCGAGGAGGAATACGCCCAGCTCCAGGAAACCATCAAGTACCTGAAACAGATACTCGACGACGAGGGCATGCTGCTCTCGGTCATCAAGGAGGAACTCCTCGAGATCAAGGCAAAATACGACGACCCCCGCCGGACCCAGATCAATCCCATCGCCGGGGAGATCGACGTGGAGGACCTGATCGAGGAGCACGACGTGGTAATCACGCTGACCCATTTCGGGTATGTCAAGCGGACGCCCCTGGATACCTACCACAGCCAGCACAGGGGCGGCAGGGGCATCATGGGGCTGCAGACCCGGGAGGAGGACTTCGTGGAGCATATCTTCACGGCCTCCACCCACCGCAAGCTATTGTTCTTCAGCAGTTTCGGCAAGGTGTACTCCATGAAGGCCTACGAGATCCCCCCGGCGGGGCGTACCGCACGGGGGACCGCCATCATCAATCTGCTGCAGCTCATGCCCGGAGAGATCATCCAGGCCGTGATCCCCGTGGAGGAATTCAGGGAGGACATGTACCTGGTGATCTCCACCAAGCAGGGACTCATCAAGAAGACGCCCCTGCCGGAGTACGAGAACATCCGTGTCACCGGCAAGAGCGCCATTACCCTCCGGGAGGGTGACGAGGTGGTGGGCGTCATGCTCACCGAAGGGGAGCACGAGATCATGCTCGCGTCCCTCTCGGGCAAGTCCATCCGGTTCCATGAGAAGGACGTGCGGCCCATGGGACGGACCGCCATGGGGGTCAAGGGGATGTCTATCGGCAGGGATGACGCCATCATCGGGATGGAGCGGATCTTCCCCGGACTCGATATCCTCGTGATCACTGAGCTGGGCTACGGCAAACGGACTCCCGAGGAGGAGTACCGCTGTCAGAACAGGGGCGGCAAGGGGATCCTTACTCTGAATGTCACCGAAAAGACGGGCCGGGTGGTGGCCATGATGGTGGTGGAGGATCAAGACGATCTGATGATCATCAATTCCCAGGGCATCATCATCCGGATCACCGCCGAGGGTATCTCCTGTATGGGGCGCAATACCCAGGGCGTGCGGCTCATGCGGGTCCCCGAGGGGGAAAAGGTGGTCTCGGTGGCGCGGGTGCGGGAGGACGAGGAAGAAGAGGATGAGGCTGAGGAAAACGGCGGTGAAGAAGTAAGCGAACAGGCCGAGGATAATGGGGAGTAGCCGCACGTAAAGTGTTATAATGGGAGGGCCGCAGTCAATACGCTGCGGCTTTCTTTTTTACTGCATACAGAAGGGGAGGAGAGTAAAAACAGCCATGGAAAGGGTCCTTTCCATGATGAAATGAGCATAGTATTTGTTGTTATGCGGCAACCTTTTGCATCTATACCGGCCAGATCCTATCCGAAGTCAGGTCCCGGTCTTCGATCCATTCCCGCACAGTCCTGTTGAAGTCCCCGCTGTATTTCCAGGGTATATCGTGACCCGCGTCTTTATAGAGTATCCCCCTGCCGTAGGGAAGTGCGCCCGTGATATCCCGCACCGATTCCCGCATGGCTTTCGGCTCCATCTCTCCCGCGATCACGAGGGAGGGCGCCTCCGCTTTATCGATATCGGGCAGGGACAGGTGGGTAAACAGCTCCCCGTAGATATGATCCAGGGCGTCCACCGTGAGTCCCTAAAAATCCTCCGTCAGCCTGCGTACGTCCTCCGGGTCCGTAAAACCGAACTGCCTGGCCGTATAGGCGAGGATCTTCCTGCTTTTCAGCATCCAGACCGCCAGCCCATAAGAAGGTCTGTTGCAAAGGGCGCGCATCAGGGGAATGGGGCGGAATAACGCGCTCACGATGACGGCGTGATCGATCACTTCGGGATGCCGCGCCAGCATCTCCACGATGATCTTGGCCCCCAGGGAATGGCCAACTAAATGAGCCGTTCCTTCCTTCGCCTTTTCTTGAATCAATACCGCTGTTCTGTCGGCGCAGTCTTCGATGTAAAGGGGGCTTTCCATCATGTTTTTTCCGTGTTCGGGCATATCGGGAACGAGGCAGTGGTAGTCGTCAAACTGGGCCGTTTGCCGGTCCCACATCCAACCGCTGATCCCGCCCCCATGGAGAAACACGATTGTCCTTTCATTGGTTGTGCCGGTTTCCCGATAGTACATAGACATGGCCTCCTGTCTCAGCTGGTCGTATGGACGCCCAATAACGTCCTAACCGTCCGCTTGATCAACGCGCCTGTCTTGGACAACTCTTCCCGGTCCAGTAAAAAGGCCTGGGCCTGTATCTCCCTGATCAGGGCGCAAACGGTGTACACCATCCCCTCCGCCGTCACATTCTCGGGGAGATGAAATACGTTCTTTCCGATCCCCCTGCGGATGATATAGCGGAATTCCTCGATCAGCCGCTCCATCACCGGGTGCATCTTTTCCCGATACATTGATTTGGCTGACTCAAACGTATCGGTTTTGAGCAGTATCCCCAGGGAATACTGGGAAAGCAGCAGCAGCGTGGCGGGCTCCTCCAGGGAGACGCGGACGGCGTTATCCAGGTACCGATCCAGCGCCGCCACAGGGTCCTCCCGGGCAATCTCATGGATGGATTGGTGAGCGTTCTCCATACCCGACATCAGATAGAGAAACGCCTCGTTCTGCAGATCCTCCTTGTTTTTGAAGTACTCGTAGATGGTGGTCTTGCCGATCCCCGCTTCCTCGGCGATCTGGCGGGTGGTGGCATCGAGACCATGACGGGCATAGGCCGAGAGGGCCGCGCGGACGATGGCCGTTTCCTTATCGCTTCGCTCTGTGTTCGTTTCGTTATCGTTGGTCATGTTATCCTGGCTTTCCGGTTAAAAATGGGCCGACCGAACGTTCGGTCGGTGCCAGTATAGCACGTTGAGCATGGCTTGTAAACGTCCAAAACTATATAATGAAGTATTCATTGTATAGAAGACCCGTGAGAGGCTGTGCTATACTGGAAACACACTTAATGCGGGAGGGATCAATATGCCCGAATCCATTCCATACATCATCAAGGCCCGGAGATCATACCGCGTCTATGACGGACGGCGCCTTTCAGAAGAGGATAGAAAAAGACTGACAACGTATATCCGGGAGGAAACCCGAAACCCCTTTGATCTGCGTGTGCGCCTTCAGATCATGGATACCGGTACGGACGGCAAGGTGGGTTCCTATGGAATGATCCGAGGAGCGAAAACTTATCTCGGCGGCGCGGTGGAGAAGGCGGACATGGCCCTACCCGCTTACGGATATGTGGTGGAGAAAGTGGTCCTCAAGGCCACATCCATGGGGCTGGGCACCTGCTGGCTGGGCGGGACCTTCGACCGGAGCGCTTTCGCCAAGGCCATCGGGCTCACAGAAGGGGAATGGCTCCCCGCCGTCACCCCCCTGGGGTATCCCAAGGAGAGGGCCGGCCTCTGGGACAAAGCCGTCCGCGCTGTCACCGGGGCGGAAAAAAGAAAGGACTGGTCGGAATTGTTCTTTGATACCGGCCTTGATACCCCCCTGACGCCGGAACAAGCCGGGCGCTACGAGGAACCCCTGGAAACGGTACGCCTGGGGCCCTCTGCGGTGAATAAGCAGCCCTGGCGGATTGTGCGGGAGGGAAAGCTGTTCCATTTTTACTCGGCGGGGAAGGGCGGCGGCGAGCCGGACAAGCGCCACGACCGCATTGATCTGGGGATCGCCATGTGCCATTTTGAATTAACCGCCCGGGAGCAGGGTCTTTCCGGGGGCTGGGCCCTTTCAGAAAAGAAAATCCCCGGACTGACGTATATCGTGACCTGGGCGCCCGTCAAGTAGGATGGAGATACGCGAAATTTTCCGCTGCGGACTGGCAAAAACGTCCCTATAGTGCTATGATAAAATACAATCGACTTGTATAAATAATCGGGAGGAATGAGTATGTTACCCCTGCGGATCGAGAAGGCCAAAACCCTGAAGGAAAAACCGAAAGACAGCGAGCTTGTATTCGGAACCCAGTTTACCGACCACATGTTTGTGATGGATCATACACAGGAAAAAGGGTGGCACGATCCGAGGATCATCCCCTATGGACCTCTGCCCATGGACCCCGCCACCATGGTGTTTCATTACGGGCAGGCGATCTTTGAGGGATTGAAGGCCTACCGGGACGATTCGGGCCGGGTGGTGACATTTAGGCCCGGGGACAATTTCGCCCGGCTCAACCGTTCCGCCGAAAGGATGTGCATTCCCCAGATAGACGAGGAATTCGCCCTTCAGGCCATGATGGAGCTTTTGCGGATCGAAAAAGACTGGGTCCCTCGCCAAAAGGACACCAGCCTCTATATCCGTCCCTTCATCATCGCCACCGATCCTTTCCTGGGGGTACGGCCCTCCTATACATACAAATTCATGATCATCCTGAGTCCGGTGGGGGCGTATTACCCAGAGGGGTTCAATCCCATCAGCATCATGGTCACCGATAAATACGTCCGGGCCTGCCCCGGCGGTGTGGGCAATATCAAGGCCGAGGGCAATTACGGCGCGAGCCTCTATGCCTCCAAGCTCGCCAAGGAACAGGGGTATACCCAGGTATTATGGCTTGACGCCCAGGAGAACCGCTATGTCGAGGAAGTCGGCACCATGAATATTTTCTTCAAGATTGACGGAAAAATCATCACCCCTTCCTTATCGAGCGGCAGCATACTCCCCGGTATCACCCGGGATTCCGTCATCAAATTGGCCAAGGAGATGGCCTACCCGGTGGAGGAGAGGCGGATCTCCATGGACGAGGTCGACGCGGCCTTTGCAAAAGGCAAACTCGAAGAGGTTTTCGGCTCCGGGACCGCGGCGGTGGTTTCCCCGGTGGGACTGCTGCGCTACAAGGGACACGATATCGTGGTCAACGACCAGAAGACCGGGCCTTTTGTTCAGAAATTGTACGATACCCTGACAGGCATCCAGTTCGGAAAACTGCCGGACACGCACAATTGGGTTATGCCCATAGAGTAGGGAAGTCCAGATACTATTTGACGAATGTGTAAGCCCGCCTTTAGCGGGCTTTTTCACAAGGGGGAGGGGCCAGTGACCAATAAAAAGGTATACGCGGTGGTGATCATAGGCGTCTTGGCGGTCTCCTGGTCCCCCATCTTTATCCGGGAGATGCTTGGCAACGGCGTCAGTCCCGATGTGGCGGCTTTCTACAGGATGTTGTTTTCGGTGCTCTTTCTGGCGCCCTTTACCCTCCTCAGCCGAAATCACCGCGGGGCAATGGCGGCGCTGACCACCCGGGACAAATGGATCACGGCGCTCTCCGGTGTGTTTCTGGCCTTGCATTTCCTATGCTGGTTCTTTTCCCTGCAATACGCCTCGGTTTTTTCCGCCACGGTGCTGGTCAATATGAACCCGGTCTTTTTACTGCTGGTAGAGTCGCTGTGGTTTCATCACCGGCCTACGGGCAAGGAGATCTCCGGGGTCATGCTGGCCCTTTTAGGTCTTGTCTTGCTGAGCCTCCCCGGCGGCGGGGACAAAGGTGCGTCACTTACGGGCAATCTGCTGGCGATAGCCGCCGCGGGCTTCATGGGGGGCTATATGCTCTGCAGCCGCAGCGTACGGCCAAAGCTCCATGTGCTGCCCTTTAGTTTCCTGGTGTACGCCGTATGCACCCTGGGGATCGGGATCTGGGTGGCGGCGGCGGGCCGGCCCCTTGTGGGATATACCCTGGAGGACTTCGCCCTCTTCTCTGGGTCGGCGTTGATCTGCACGTTACTGGGCCATTCCCTCTTTCAGTGGTCCCTGCGCTATATCCGCGCCTCTACAGTATCCGTCTTCATCCTCGGGGAGCCGGTAGGGGCGGCGGTCTGGGCCTTTCTGTTATACAGGGAAGTTCTGGGACCCGTCAGCTATATCGGGGGGGCTGTCCTTTTGGGCGGTATCGCGGTATTCAATATCAGGGGAAAGGGCAGGGATCCTGTGACTTGACGGATCGACAGGGCGTTGCTATACTGAAACCGTAACCTATAGCTTTGGCGGGAGATTTGCGAGCCATGCACAAACGGCCTTACCGGGCCCGTTTCTGCGTGGCTTTTTATATGGAGGCAGTATGTACGATGTAATCATCATAGGCGCCGGGGTGATCGGCGCCGCCACAGCCCGGGAACTTTCCCGGTTTCGGCTGCGCACGGCGGTCCTGGAGGCGAAGGCCGACGTAGCCATGGGCAGTAGCGGGGCCAACAGTGCCATCGTTCACGCGGGTTACGACGCCACGCCCGGCACCGCCATGGCCAGAACAAATGTGGCTGGCAACAGGCTCTATGATACCTGGCGGGAGGAGCTTAACATCCCCTTTACCCGAAACGGCTCCCTGGTGCTGGCGTTTAGCGAAGAGGACATGGATACCCTTGAGGAGCTCCACCGGCAGGGCGTCCAAAACGGGGTGGAGGGGCAGCGCATCCTTTCCGGCGAGGAGGCCCGGGGTATGGAGCCCGCCCTCTCGGAGGATATCATCGGCGCTCTGTACGAGCCAATGGGGGGGATCACCAGTCCCTACCAGGTGACCGTGGCCCTGATGGAAAACGCCGCCCACAATGGGGTGGATGTCTATCTGGAACATCCCGTAACGGAGATAAAAAAAGAGGAAAATGCATTCATTATCCAGACACCGCTGGGAGATTTTCATACAAAATTGATCGTCAACTGTGCCGGCGTCCAGGCCGACAGTATCGCCCGGATGGCGGGAGACGATTCATTCTCCATCATTCCCCGGCGGGGGGAGTATTGCCTCTATGACAAACGGGAGGGGGAGGATGTCGCCCACACTCTCTTTCAACCCCCCGGCAAAATGGGAAAAGGTATCCTCGTGACACCCACGGTGGACGGCAATCTGCTGACCGGCCCCACCGCCCGGGATATCGAGGACAAGGACGATACCGCCACCACCGATATCGGTATCGGAGAAGTGTTGATCAAATCAGCCATGTCAGTGCCGGGCCTGAACCGCAGGGGCGTGATCCGCACCTTCGCGGGATTACGCGCCCAGGCCAGCACGGGCGATTTCATTTTGGGGGAGAGCAAGGCCGTGCCGGGGCTCATACACGGGGCGGGGATATGCTCACCGGGTTTATCCGCCGCCCCGGCCATCGGCCGGGAACTGGCCGCCGAGGTGTGCCGGCTGCTCCCCTGTGCAGATAAACCTGATTTTGACCCGGTCCGCGAGGCGATCCCCAATTTCAGGGAGAGCGACTGGGAAACCCGGGAGAAGCTGATCCGGGAGGACCCCCGGTACGGGCGGATCGTCTGCAGGTGCGAGTCCGTCACCGAGGCCGAGATCGCGGCGGCGCTCCATCGGCCCCTGCCTGCCAGGACACTGGACGCCATCAAGCGGCGGACCCGGGCGGGGATGGGCAGGTGCCAGGGAGGGTTCTGCACCCCCCGGATCATGGAGATCATCGAGCGGGAGCTTCATATCCCCATATTGGAGCAGACCAAGAAAGGCGGCCTATCCAAAATCGTCACCGGCCGCATCAAAGGGGGGCAGTTCCATGATTAAAGAAGTGGATATCGCCGTCATCGGCGGCGGCCCGGCGGGGCTCGCGGCGGCGCTGGCCGCCAGGGAGGCCGGGGTGGAGGACATACTCATATTGGAGCGGGAGACCCATCTGGGGGGGATCCTCAACCAGTGCATACACAATGGATTCGGCCTGCACCGGTTTAATGAGGAGCTGACCGGGCCCGAGTACGCTTACCGGTTCGCGGAGAAAGTGAAAGATGCCGGTATTCCCTACCTGACCGAGGCCATGGTGCTCTCCATCACCGGGGACAAGATGATATACGCCATCCATCCCCAGGAGGGACTGATGCATATACGCGCGGGGGCGATCATACTGGCCATGGGCTGCCGGGAGCGACCCCGGGGGGCGATCCTGATCCCCGGAGAGCGGCCGTCGGGGGTGTATACCGCGGGTATGGCACAGAAATTGACCAATATGCAGGGCTATATGCCGGGCCGGGAGATCGTGATACTGGGATCGGGAGATATCGGGCTCATCATGGCGAGGCGCTTGACCTGGGAGGGGGCCGACGTCAAGATGGTCTGCGAGATCATGCCCTATTCATCGGGCCTGGCCCGCAATGTCCACCAGTGCCTCCACGATTACGATATTCCCCTGCGGCTCAGCCATACGGTGACCGCCATCCACGGACGGGAGCGGTTGGAGGCGGTGACCGTATCGGAAGTGGATAAAAATCTAAAGCCCATACCCGGCACCGAAGAAGTGGTTCCCTGCGACTGCCTGCTGCTATCGGTGGGTTTGATCCCGGAGAACGAGCTGTCCCATGAGATCGGCATCGAGATGGACCCGGTCACAGGCGGCGCCCTGGTGGACGAGGGCCGCCAGACCAGCGTGCCGGGGGTCTTTGCCTGCGGCAATGTCTTGCATGTCCACGACCTCGTGGACTATGTGAGCGAGGAGGCGGAGATCGCGGCCCGCAGCGCCGCCGCCTATAGTAAAGGAAAAAAAGAGGGCAAAAAGGCCGTGCCCGTTTCACCCGGAAAAGGCGTCCGGTACGTGCTGCCCCAGCGGGTGGCGGGGACCGAGCCCACCGAGCTTTATTTCCGCAGCCGGGACGTGTATCGCGGCGGCCGGGTGGAAGTGCTGGCTGCAGACACGGTTATCAAATCCCGTAAAGTGATCAAGCTCGCCCCCGGGGAGATGGAGCGGATCAGGCTTTCGGAGAATGACTTGAAAGCCATTCATGAGGCCGGCGGGGCGGAAGTTCGTTGGGTGGCAGAGGAGGAGACAAAATGAAACTAACGTGTATCGTCTGCCCCCGTGGTTGTGAGATGGAAGTTGAAAAGAAAAACGGTCAGTGGACCGTCACCGGCAACGAGTGCAAGCGGGGGGAGACCTACGCCCTCCAGGAAGCGCGCAATCCCCTTCGCATTCTGACCACCTCCCTGCCCGTCACCGGAGGCGACTACGAGATGGTGTCGGTGAAGACGGCACAGCCCATCCCCAAGGGAATGATTTCGGAGGCGCTGAAGGTCCTCAGGGATAAAACGTTAGCGGCCCCCATAGAGATGGGACAGACCATTGTTCCCGATATCGCGGGGACCGGGGTGGATCTGGTCGCCACCAGGCAGGTACAATCTTTGGATATATAATGTCCAGTTCGGATCGTTAGCGGCCCATTACGGGCCGTTTTTTTTAACTATTTACCATAAATGTATTGACATACACAGGTGTCGTTTCTATAATAAAATCCGTCGCATAAGTTTAGTAACAGTAAACTTTATGTTTTATGTCTGTTAACCGGGGGAGGGGCCCATGAAGATCGGAAAAAAGATACAGGAACTTCGCCTGCTCTACGGGATGACCCAGCAGGAGCTGGCAGACCGGTGCGAGCTCACCAAGGGATACATTTCCCAGTTGGAGCGTGATCTCACCTCTCCGTCCATTGCCACCCTTGTGGATATCCTCCAGTGCCTGGGGACCGAATTAGGGCCGTTCTTCACCGAAGCCGAACCCGAAAAGGTGGTTTTTCATGAGGACGAGGTCTTCGTGAAAGAAGAGCCCGAGGCCGGCAGCACCATTCACTGGATCGTGCCCAACGCCCAGAAAAACGAGATGGAACCCATTCTTTTGACCCTGGAGCTGGGATCGGCCACCGACAAGGACTTTCCCCATGAGGGAGAGGAGTTCGGCTATGTCCTCTCGGGAGTTATTCAGGTAAATCTGGGGGGCCAGGGGCACAAAGCCAAAAAGGGAGAGGCGTTTTACTACAAGGCCGACCGGGTGCACTATCTGCGCAATATCGGCAAAGGCGTTTGCCGGGTACTGTGGGTCAGCACGCCGCCTATGTTTTAGACTACCGATATGTCTTATGCGCGGTGAAAAGGAGGCAGCATGGGGACAAAATTAATCGAATTACGCAATATCGAAAAATCCTTCGGGGATCACGAGGTGCTCTCCGGTATTGATCTCTACATCCGGGAGAATGAATTCATCACCCTGCTGGGTCCCAGCGGCTGCGGCAAGACCACGACTCTGCGTCTGATCGGCGGCTTTGACAGCCCCGATACCGGGGACGTGCTCTTCGACGGCAGGCGGATCAACGAAATCCCCCCCCATCGCCGTTCTGTCAACACTGTCTTTCAGCGCTACGCGTTGTTTCCCCACCTCAATGTATTTGAAAACGTGGCCTTCGGTCTGCGGATACAGAAGCTATCCAAGGAAGAGATCAAGGATAGGGTATCCCGGATACTGAAGCTCGTGGATCTCACAGGCTTTGGCCCGCGGCATATCGACAGCCTCTCCGGCGGACAGCAGCAGCGGGTGGCCATCGCCCGGGCCCTGGTCAATCAGCCCCGTGTTCTTTTGCTCGACGAACCCCTGGGGGCGCTGGATATGAAACTACGCAGGGAGATGCAGATCGAGCTGAAAAACATGCAGCGCCAGGTGGGCATTACCTTTATATACGTGACCCACGACCAGGAGGAGGCGCTGACCATGTCTGACACGGTGGTGGTGATGAACGACGGGCGCATCCAGCAGATCGGCACACCCGAGGATATATACAATGAGCCCAACAACCGCTTCGTGGCTCAGTTTATCGGCAAGAGCAATATCATCGAGGGGACGATGATACGGGATAAAGAGGTCAGTTTCTGCGGCCGGGCATTTCCCTGCGTGGACGGCGGCTTCGGCGAAAACGTACCCGTAGACGTGGTGCTTCGCCCCGAGGATATCGAGCTCAGTGACCCGGAGGGGGGGCAATTGCAGGGCGTTGTCTCCGACGTGGTGTTCAAGGGGATCCACTATGAGATGCTCATCGATTGTCAGGACCATGCCCTGACCGTACAGAGCACCCGGATGCGGGAGCCGGGAAAACAGGTGGGGATCAGCGTGGGGCCCGAGGAGATCCATGTGATGCCCCGGGAGGCTGCCCTATGAAAAAGACGTCCTGGCTGGCGGGGCCCTATCTTATTTGGATGGCCCTCTTTATCGTGATCCCCCTCCTGATGATCCTGGTATACGCCGTGATACAGGACGGCACTGTCAGCTTGGCGGCATTTTTGAAATTCATGCAGCCCGTGTATCTCAAGGTCCTGGGCCGCTCGCTCTGGCTGGCATTACTTGCGACAGCCATCTGTCTCGTCATGGGGTACCCCGCGGCGATGTTCATCGCGGGGCGTGAAAAGGCCGTCCGCAATCTGCTGCTGATGCTGTTTCTGGTCCCCATGTGGATGAATTTTTTACTGCGGACCTACGCCTGGATGACCCTGTTGGGCAATAACGGCCTCATCAACCGGTTCCTGGGCTTTCTGGGCCTGCCCGCCATGGACCTCATGTACAACGACGTGGCGGTGGTGCTGGGGATGGTGTACAATTTCCTCCCCTTCATGGTGCTGCCCATCTATACGGTCCTGCACCGGATGGACCGTAGCCTTATCGAGGCCGCCCGGGATTTGGGGGCCAATAGCGCCGGGGTCTTTGCCAAGGTGACGCTGCCCCTGAGCATGCCCGGCATCGCCTCGGGGATCACCATGGTGTTCATGCCCGCGGTCAGCACCTTCGTGATTTCCCGGCTGTTGGGGGGCGGGCAGTACATGCTCATCGGCAATCTCGTGGAGCAGCAGTTCCTGGTCCAGGGAGACTGGAATTTCGGCTCCGCCATATCCATGATATTGATCGTGGTGATATTGGTATCCATGGGGATCATGTCCCGGTTTGAGAAGGGAGAGCAGGGGGGTGTCACGCCGTGGTAAAAAAATGGATCGGGCGGCTCTACGCCCTCGGGGTCTTTATCTTTCTGTACGCCCCCATCGCGGTACTGATCGCCTATTCCTTCAATTCCGGCAAATCCCGGGGGCGGTGGGAGGGCTTTACCCTGGACTGGTACCGGACCCTCTTTCACAACCAGCAGATCAGCTCGGCGCTGTACTACACCCTTATCATCGCCGTGCTGTCGGCTACCATCGCCACCATCATCGGGGTGGCGGCGGCCATCGGCTTAAGCCGGATGAAGCCCCGCCTGCAGAAGGCCGCCATGAATGTCAATTACCTCCCGGTCTTGAATCCCGATATCGTCACCGGGATCGCACTGATGCTCTTTTTCGTGTCTGTGGGGGTGCGCCTGGGCTTCGGGACCATGCTATTGGCCCACATCGTATTCAATATCCCCTACGTGATCCTTTCCGTAGCCCCACGGCTCAGAAAATCCAGCGCCCGGCTCATGGAGGCCGCCATGGACCTGGGGGCCACCCCCCTGCAGGCGCTCTGGAAGGTGGTGCTGCCCGAGATATTCCCTGGGATCATGAGCGGGTTTTTGATCGCATTCACGCTGTCCATCGACGATTTCGTGATCAGTTTTTTCACCACCGGCTCGGGAGTGTCCAATCTCTCTATCGAGATCTACTCCATGGCCCGGCGAGGGATTAAGCCAGAGATCAACGCACTGTCCACGCTGCTGTTTTTTAGCGTACTGCTATTGCTGATCGGGATCAATCTGCTCTCCAAGCGGGGGAGCAAGAAAAAGAACGGGGACGAACTGGCCGAACAGAGCCTTATGGTATAAATAAATTAATTTATGTAGGAGGATACTCGATTGAAAAAGACTGTTTTGGCGGCAATGGCGCTATTTCTCTGCGCCGCCCTGCTGGCAGGGTGCGGACCAAAGGCTGACGCGGGCGGAGCCGGTGACAATGTCACCCTCAACGTCTACAACTGGGGGGAATACATGGACCCGGACATCCTGACCCAATTTGAGGAAGAGACCGGCATCCATGTCAATTACGAGGTCTACCCCACCAATGAAGAGATGTATGTGAAACTCACCAAGGGCGGGACCAATTACGATCTGATCTTCCCCTCAGACTATATGGTGGCGCGTCTGATCGCCGAGGACATGCTCGTGCCCCTGGACTTCGACGCGATACCCAACGCCCAATATACCCAGGAGCGATTCCTCAATATGGAATACGACCCGGACAACGCCTACTCCATCCCCTATTTTTGGGGGACATTGGGCATCCTCTACAATACCAAACTGGTGACGGAGCCGGTGGAGAGCTGGAATATCCTCTGGGATGACAAATACGCGGGGCAGATCGTGATGCTGGACAGTGTCCGGGATTCCTTCGCGCCGGCATTGAGCCTATTGGGGTACCCGCTGAACACCACCGACGAAAGCCAGCTGAAAGAGGCCCAGCAGCTTTTGATCGAGCAGAAGCCCCTGGTGATGGCCTACGCGGTGGACGAGATGATCGACATGATGATCGGGGAAGAGGCGAGTATCGGCCTCGCCTGGTCGGGGATGGCCATGAGCGTCCTGGACGGCAATCCCGACATCGACTACATGGTGCCCGAGGAAGGGAGCAATGTCTGGGTGGACTGCATGGTGATCCCCAAGACCATCCAGCATGTGGCCGAGGCCCAGCAGTTCATCGATTATTTGTGCCGCCCCGATATCGCCCTGCAGAATACCGAATGGGTGGGGTACTCGACCACACACCAGGACGCCCTTGACAATCTCGACCCGGCGCTGACCTCCCTGGAGGCCTACAATCCCACCGATGAGGTCCTCGCCCGCTGCGATGTGTTCCTGGATCTGCCCGCCGATACCAAGGACTACATGGGGGAGTTGTGGACAGAGCTGAAGGCTGAGTAAATCTCGAGGGCGCTGCCCTTGTTCACAAGAATAGACGAGAAGAGGCTGTCTTATGACAGCCTTTTTTCCTTTACGTATCTGTGTACAGTCCGCCCCAATTATAACCATATTCTCTCTATTTGCTGTGTTTCTTTTTCTCTCGTATACGTGTAGTATACGGATATACGGCAGTTCATTCACAGCCAACGTGGCTGCCTGGAAACCCGCCGGTGGGAAGGTTATCGCAACAAACATCGTTCAAAATATTATCGAAACGCTCTGTGAAGGCCGCGAAAAGTATATGTGTGTGAAGCGCCTATTCCCGCGGAAGAGGACAGGATAGTTCAGTAATCATAGGCACATCGGCGTTATCAAGCATTAAAGGCCCCCGTTCATGTGACGAAATGTAACCACGAAAATAATAAAAAATACGTTACAAAAACCGCAACGCGTTCTACTTGATTGCCTTGGGAGGCATCAGGTTCAGTAAAAAACCGCCTCCCCCCTCGTCTGGTCTAGGCTTTCCCGGCACCCTGATTTTTGACAGGGACTCTCTTCTCCCTTTATCCTCGGTCAATTCAGTCCTTGAATAGTGCTTTTCCCAACAAAAACGCCTCTTCCAGCGCTTTCTCATTAGTTGCGATCTCACCCTTCCCGCCGGCGCTGGCATGGACGATCCCCACGAGGTCAGCGTGTGCGTACCGGTATTCATCCCGAAAGGTATTCATGGCGTTGATGGCGCCGGAGGTGTGCTCGTTGGTATCTCCATAAGTCAGCAGGATACCGACCCTTTTGCCCGCCAGCAGGCCGGGGCAGGCATAGCACCTGTCCATAAAGAGCTTCAATTGCGCCGTGATCGTAAACATGTAGATGGGACAGGCGAGTAGGATCACGTCTGATTCCGATAGGGCGGCATAGATGGTGTCCATATCATCATGGATCGCGCACAGGGTATGCCCGTCTCTCCGGCAGTAGTCGCATGCCTGGCAGGGGCGTATCTTCATCGTATTGAGCCTGAATACATCGCAGGCGCCGCCCGCCGCCGTTATCCCCTCCATGGCTCTATCAGCCAGGATCTCGCTGTTGCCCCTGCGCCTGGGGCTTCCGAGCAGGACAATTGCTTTGCTCATATAGCTACCCCCCAACAGTATATATCGAAGACTTATATCATATATCCATATTACTCTGATAAAAGCGCCTTTGCATCCTTATCTTTTTTCCTTATAATATAATACATCTATTCTTTGGAGGATTTGGATCGTGCTGAGCATACTGGGCGCGTCCTTTGTGATGGGACTATCGGGCGCCATGATGCCGGGACCCATGCTTGCGGTGAATATAGAAGGCTCCCTGCGCAAAGGCTTCTGGGCGGGGCCGGTGGTGGTGGCCGGCCACGTTTTGCTGGAATTGCTGGTGGTGGGCCTGCTGTTCGTGGGGCTTCGGGAGATCCTCGTCAATCCCTGGGTGAGCGCCGCCATCGGGATCCTGGGGGGCGCGTACCTGGCCTGGATGGGCGTGGGGATGATCAAGAGCGCTCTTCGCAGGGAGATATCCCTGGACAATTCGCAGACCGGAGAAAACGGAAAACGATCGGGAACATACCTGCGTCTCGCGGGATCGGGGTTCCTATTGAGCGCCTCCAATCCCTACTTTCTGATCTGGTGGGCCACTGTGGGGCTTACGTCCCTGTCCCTGGCCCAAGGGCTCGGCTTTATGGGGGTGGCGGTATTCTACACCGGCCACGGGATGGCGGACCTCGCCTGGTACAGCGTGGTCTCCGCCGGGATCGCCACGGGACGGCGCTGGCTCACCGACCAAGTATACCGGATCATCATCGCCCTGCTGGGATTCTGCATGGCCGGGTTCTCTGTGTACTTCATCATATCCGGGGCGAAGGGATTGATAGGTCTCTTATAGCGATATCTATCGGTATCTACTACAGTATCGTATTCAATCCATCTTTGATATAACATATACTGGATGTTTTTCAGCAAATAGGAATTCCTCGACTAAACTTCCGAATATCGCCGTTATTTTTTGGGAATATGTACAATCCTCCTGCATAAAATATTTTGGACAAGACTGTTTGTCCAAATTATTTTGAGGAGGAACATTATATGAAACGCGCGCGTATCTGTATCCTGCTTGCCTTAGCCCTTGTGTTTGTATTGGGTTTTGGCAGCACTGCTCTGGCAGCTGATGACTCCGGTACCCCCCCGGCTGATGAACAACCGGCTGCCACACTGATGAGTGACGGACCGGATCTGTCAACCTACGGTAAGATTCACCCTTATGGAAGTATTACTGTTATTAAGACTATTAACAGTGAAAATGGTGATCCACAGCCCGGTATCACGTTTAAACTGTTTTGGGGAAAGAAACAACTCGCCAGCGGCGTAACGGGAGCGGACGGCCAAGTGATCTTTAATGTATATTGGGCCGGTCAGTATGTTGTTGTAGAAGAAGTACCCACTGGGTATACATCGTCTTGGAGTGACAATGACAAGCATGTGAATATGTGGAAACCTGGTAATAAGACGGAGAGGGTCGTCAACTATGAAAACCCCGGAAGCATCTGCATTGATAAGAGAAAAGGCAGTGCAGAAGGCGACCCCATGGAAGGCATTACTTTTACTCTTTTTGTTGGAGAAGAGCAAATCGCATCGGGCGCTACCGACGCTGAAGGCAAGCTCTGCTTTGAGGAACTGCCTCCCGGTACTTACATCCTTGTTGAAGACGTACCCAGCGGTTACAAAACGTCTCTGGAAGATAACCAGCAAATCACCGTGACGCCTGGAGAGACCGTATCGATTACTGTGATTAATAAAAAGAAGAGTAACCCCGAACCCCGGGATGAGCGCAAGGTCCGCTGGCCCGACCGGACCCCTCCCCCGGAGGAACTGGAGTCTGCCAGCGTGGAACTGCCCCACACGGGCGGCTTCATCGAGTGGGAATTGCTGGCCTTGGCCGGCGGCATGCTCGCCAGCGGCGGTGGGGCGCTGTACCTGGCGCGGCGGCGCAAGATGAAGAAGTAGTATTTAACCGGTTGAAAACAGGGACGGGTGAACCGTCCCTGTTTTTTTTGTGGCAAGGTATTACAAAAATCATACACAGAAATCTATAGAGAATTCCCGGCCTGTTGTTCCAACCTATTTAACCTAAAACCAACCTATCTTATATGTGCAGTCGCACAGTATGGGCCCGTATGGCTCCAAGAATCGCCGAGCAGTCGCTGAGCGGCAGGGCAAAGGTCTTCCGCTCATGCTATTTTCGCCCTCTGTCGACCAAGCCTCCCACCATTCCCCAATCATTTTAGGAGTACGGGCCGATCCCGACGCATATACTGTTTTGGACCTGTCTGCTTGTCCAAAGGAGGCACTATGCATGTTGGTACGACTTCATCAGGACGAGGCCGGAGATGACGCGTAAGAAATTATTAGCCCTTATCACGATCCTGCTGGGGGCGGTCGCCGTGGTTTTGTCACTGGTTTCGTTTGAGGAGGCCCAGTACACCGGGCCTCCTCCTGAACCTACGCCTTTTTCCATTCAGGCCGAGCCGGAATTGATGCCTCACCGCCATGACGCACTATCGACCAGTCCCCTGCCGGCGGGGGATACGGAACTGCCGGAACCCACCTCCACGCCCCCGCCCATGGAGAGGACCGCCTACGAGGAGGGGGAATTGTGGATACAGATACCCGCTATCGAAGTCAACGCCCCGGTGATCAACGGCACCACCGTGGCCGAGCTCAAGAAGGGTCCGGGCCTGTATGAGAAAAGTCCCATGCCCGATGAGGAAGACGGCAATGTCTGCATCGCGGGGCACCGCACCACCTATGGGGCGTGGTTTCGGCATCTCGACGATCTATCCGAGGGTGACGAAATCATCCTATTTGGCGCCGAGAGACGGTTTGTGTACGAGGTGGAGGAGATATTTGTGGTGGACCGGTATGACTGGTCGGTGACCGAACCCACAGGCTATACCTCGCTGACATTGACCGCCTGCCACCCCCCGGGGTCCGCCCGCCAGCGGATCGTGGTCCGAGCCAGACGCGTGTGGCGTTGAAATTCATTGCCCCGCCCATATGGATTTGGTATACTGATGGCATCATATGGGAGGGGTGAGAGATATGAGTTTTCGGTATTGGATCGGTATTATATTGATTCTTCTCGGCATCGGATTTGTTCTCGATCAGACCGGCGTTATTTTTTTCGGAGATATCTTCGGCACCTATTGGCCGATGATCCTCGTATTGATCGGACTGGGCCAGATACTCAAGAAGCACCCGGCCTATGTCTGGGGCGCGGTATGGATACTGGTGGGGGTATTGTTCCAGCTTAGGGAGCTTGATATGCTGCCCGTCAGCATGGGGACGCTTTTGTGGCCCTCCATCATCATCATCGTGGGGGTGTCCCTGCTCTTTCCCCATTCCCACCGTCAGGCGCGTGCCAGGGCCGTTTCCGACGGCACCGATACTATCAGCTACACCGCCGTATTTTCCGGGGTGGACGCCGCCTGTGACAGCCCTTCTTTCAAGGGCGGGACGGTATCCGCAGCATTCGGCGGCGCGGACATCGATCTACGGGACGCCGTCCTTTCACCCGAAGGCGGGTATCTGGAGCTCACGGCGACCTTTGGGGGCATCGATGTATTCGTGCCCAGGGATTGGCGGATATGGGTGACCGGCGTGCCGATCTTCGGTGGATGGGAGGCCAAGGTGGATCACCGGGTGGACAAGGACGCCGAAGGGCCGGTGCTGCACATCCACTGTGTGGCGATGTTCGGCGGGATCGATATCAATCACGGATAGGAGACAGAGACGAGGCTTCATGAGACGCAGTATTGGGGTATTCCTTCTTTTAGTAATAACAGGTATGGCGCTTGCGGGCTGCGGCTCCGGAACGCCCAAGATCCGCAGCGCGGAGATGGTGAAAAACGAGGTGGGCGAGGATGAAAAGCCCCAGACGGTAGAGAGCTATCCCGCTGATCGAGCGGAATTCCTCCTCTACGGAAAGGCCCTTCATTTCGGGGAGGGGGATCGTCTCATCGTCCGGTGGATCTACGAGGAGGACGGGGGATACGTCATCCGTGAGGATACGGACCACAGCGGATATGTCTATGAATTCTATAGCCGGCTTCGTAACGCCGGGTATCCCTGGCCCCAAGGAAGTTACCGGGCCGAGGTCTATGTCAATGACGATACCGAGCCGGATGCCACCGTTCGGTTCCGGGTGGAGTAGGTTTCTTACGACAGACAGTATTTGAGGCATCTTGTGTCCGCGAGCAAGATGCTTTTTTATAGGAAAGAGGACTTCTATGATTCCATTGGATCGATCCTACGGCGTGGTATTGGAAGGCGGGGGCGCCAAAGGGGCCTATCAAGTGGGCGCCTGGAAGGCCCTCCGGGAGACAGGGGTCACTATCCGGGGTGTGGTGGGCTCCTCGGTTGGCTCCCTAAACGGTGTCATGATGGTGATGGACGATTTTGAGGGTGCCTGGGATATATGGTCCCATATGGATCTGAGCCACATCACCACCATGGAGGACGAGGAATTAACAAAGGCCCAGGAACGGGAAAGCCGCAAAAAGAAAAAGCGGTGGCGCAGGCTCCGGCATTTCTTCGGTATAAGGGGGATGGACATTACCCCCCTGAAGGAATTGATCCGGGCGCGTCTGGACGAGAATGCGGTCCGCCGCTCGGACAAGGATTTCGGCCTGGTGACGGTGTCCTTATCCGACCGCAAGGCCATGCGGGTTTTCAAGGAAGACATCCCCCAGGGCCAGCTGGCGGATTATCTGCTGGCGAGCTGCTATCTGCCGGTATTCAAGACCGAGCGGCTCCACGGCAAGCTCTACCTGGACGGAGGCCTCATAGACAACCTCCCCGCCGGGATGCTTTTAGACCGGGGCTATACCGATCTGATCATCATTCGGATCCTGGGGATCGGCATGGGCTTTCTGAAAAAAAACAAGCTACACGATATCAACGCCATCATCATCGAGCCCCGGGAGAACCTGGGGGGCATCCTGGACTTTTCCGCCCGGCGCGCCCGGTACAACCTTCGCCTGGGGTATTACGACGCCCTCCGTGTCCTGCGGGGCCTGTCCGGGCGGCGGTACTATATCGACAATCCCTATGATGATATCTACGTATTGAAGCGTTTCTTTTCCATGGTGGAGCACGGGGCCGACCGGATCGCCGAGCTTTTTAATCTACAGCGCCCCCATGTGGAGCGGGCGTTCTTTGAGGATATTCTCCCGCGGCTGGCGCGGCTTTTGGACCTATCCGGGGAATGGACCTACGCGGACCTGTGGGTGGCCGCCTGTGAGCACGTGGCCAAGACGGCTGGTATCGAGCGATTCGCTATCTACACCATGAACGACTTCTTTGACAAGGTGAAAGACTGGGTCCGGGAAAACGATATCGCCTACCGCTCCGGAAGTCGGGAGACGCATCGGCTGCTGGGGTTGGTGTCGGAGCTTTTGTCCGGTATGTAATCGCTTTAACCATATCTATTAACAGCATTGCAATAATATGGTATTATATAGTTACCAATTTCGGTAAGCATCATCATCCATCTATGTAAAATAGATTAGAAACGCCGCTCTTGCGCGCGGCGCCCCGCGATGATATAATACGAAATTGCGACATCCTTGCTCCGCACGTCCAAAAGCGATGCGGGGCCATAGACCAAAAGGAGGTGAATTCGGATGCGGAAATATGAAACCATGTACATCATCAGGCCTGATCTGGAGGAAGAAGCCCGGACCCAGCTCATCGAGCGGTTTTCGACCCTGATCAAGGATCAGGGCGGAGATCTGACCGAGGTGAAGGAATGGGGCATTCGCAAGATGGCCTATCCCATCCAGGATTTCAAGGAAGGGTATTATGTACTGGTGTACTTTAGTGCCGGACCTGAAGTGGTGGCGGAACTCGAACGTGTTTTCAAGATCACCGATCCAGTGATCCGCTACATGACCATTCGCCAGGGCGAATAGTCGTAAGAAGGGGGTATACTTGTGTTGAACAAAGTCGTGCTCATAGGCCGCCTGACCCGGGACCCGGAACTTCGCTACACGGCGAACGGCGTGGCGGTATGTACATTTACGCTGGCGGTTGACCGCAATTTCAGCAGCAGGGACGGGGAGAATCAGGCTGATTTCATCCCCATCGTGACCTGGCGCAAACTGGCGGAGACCTGCGGCAAGTACCTCTCCAAGGGCCGTCTGGTGGCGGTTGCGGGCCGTATTCAGGTCCGAAATTACGAGACCCAGGACGGACAGCGGCGCTATGTGACCGAAGTGGTGGCGGATGAAGTGCGCTTTTTAGGCCGGAACACCGGCGAGACGTCGCAGGCGCAGGACAACGACACACAGGATTTCAACCAGGATATACCACAGTTTGAGCCCATCGAGGGCGAAGATGACGATCTGCCTTTCTGAAAGGAGAAAGAATAAATGGCTGAAGACGATGTGAAAAAAGCAGCGCCCGCGTCGAGCGAGGCGAAGCCTGCTTCTCGGCCTGAAGGCGGCACACGCCCCGCGTCACGCGAGGGCGGCAATCGGCCCGGGGGAGACAGGAGATATAACGACAATAACCGACGGTATGACAGGCGTCCCCGGAGGGGCCGCCGCCGCAAGGTGTGCAATTTCTGCGTAGACAAGGCCAAAGAGGTCGACTACAAGGACGTGGCCAAATTAAGCAAATACATCACCGAACGGGGCAAGATCCTTCCCCGCCGTGTGACGGGCAACTGCGCCAAGCACCAGCGGCAGGTCACCGAGGCCATCAAGCGGGCCCGCAACGTGGCTCTGATGCCGTATACGGTTGATTAAAAGTTAGTAGTCAGAATACAGGATTCAGAAGGCGCCGGTTTATGACCGGCGCTTTTTTTGTGCCGTTATTCCGACGGAGTGGGGATCAGGTTAAGCATCTTGCCGGTTTCGTCCACATTGACATAGCTGTCGGGGACCTCCCCCACGATGATGGTCTCGGCGATGGGGACCTTGTTGGTCACGTCGATACTCTTCTGATTCAGCGGCACCACGATCCGTACATGGGCCCGGAGCACCATGTAGATCTTATGCCGGGTCTGGTTGATCCCCGCGTTTTCAAATTCTGAAAAGAACTCGGTGGACACCGAGCCGATGGGCAGCACCTTGACCCGGATATAGGGGCCTGAGCCCGCCAGCAGCTTGCTTCGCAGCACCGAGCCCAGGGGCACACGTATCCCGCTGTCGCCCTCTTCGATGATCTTTTGCTGGGCCAGATTGGCGGTGAGGGTGGAGAGGTGGTTCATCCGCACGGTGTTGAAGGACAGCATCTCCACATTGCCACCGTTGTCGATGGTGGTGGTGACGAGGTCGGTGTAGGTGAGATCCTCTCCCAGGATTTCCTGGACGGCGTTGTTCATGGAGCGCTGGGCCAGGGAGTAGACGCTGGCCTCGGAGATGGCGATGAGCGCGGGGCTGATATTGCGGTCCACGAAGAGAAAACCGAACAGCCCCAGCAGTATCAGTCCCAGCAGTACCGCCAAGAACGTCCCTCTTCTCCGTCTCCGGTAGCGCATCGCTCTATCCCCCCATTCTTACATCTTATGCAGGTGACACCCGTACCATATCCATCATAGCATAAAGATAGCGAGAGAAGGCCATGGGGGCATTGCGCAAATATAAGTGCCGTGATACAATACCCATGGAGTTATCCTCGTTATGTGAGGCTCCTATGCGGAGACAGGCTGCTGCCCGGAAACATCGAGAGATGCCAATGGGTCTAACAGGTCTTATCGGCACAAGGTTTGACCTAACGCAGCTGGAAAGTGATCCTATGCCGCATAGTGCCAAAGCCCGACGAGAGAGGGATGCATGATCCACCCCTTTTTTTCGTCGGCGGAAAAAAGGGTTTTTTAGTACCGGGGAAACCGTTTGGAGGTGGTAACGTGGACGCAGGACCTAGTCAATGTACCAACGCGATCTATAAAACCAACAGGGGACGATTTGTCTTTTAGATAGATAACGCCCTTCTCTCTGGCAGGGAAGGTACGCGGCGTCCCCTGCGGGACGCCGTTTTTTCGTGGCGATACCGGGTATCCGCCGCGCCTGCTAGAGAGGAGGGTACGAAAATGAGCATGGAACAGATCAGGGAGTGGATCGACCAAAAGGCGTTCAAGACCCTGAAAGAAGAGCTACAGAATATGCTGCCCGCGGACATCGCGGAGCAGTTGGAGGATCTAGAGCCCCAGAATATGCTCCTGGTGTTCCGGCTGCTTAACAAGGAAACAGCGGCGGAGGTATTCTCCCTGCTTCCCATGGATCAGCAGACCGATATATCCCAGGTCATCAATGAAACCGAGCTGCAAAAGATCGTCGATGAGTTGTACTTCGACGACAAGATCGACCTATTGGAGGAGATGCCCGCCAACGTGGTCAAGCGCATCCTCTCCCACACCAGCGAGAGAGAGCGCCGACTGATCAATCAATTTTTGAAGTATCCCGAATACAGCGCGGGCAGCCTCATGACCATCGAGTTTGTGGACCTGAAAAAAGAGATGCCGGTGACCGCGGCGCTGGAGCGCATCCGGGCCACCGCTCCCAGCCGGGAGACCATCTACACCTGCTACGCCATCGACGCCTACCGCCGCCTGGAGGGGATCGTATCCCTGGAGGAACTGGTGCTGGCAAAGGCCGACATGACGGTGAGTGAGGTCATGCAGGACGGGTTCGTCTCCGTCCACACCCACGACGACCAGGAGGAGGTCGCCGAAGTCTTCAAGAAATACGACCTCTTGAGCGCTCCCGTGGTGGACAATGAGGGGCGTCTGGTGGGCATCATCACCTTCGACGATATCATGGACGTCATCGAGGAAGAGAACACGGAAGACCTCTACCATATGGCCGCCATGAACCCTTCCGAGAAGGAATACCTCAACACAGGGGCCTTCTCCCTGGCCAAGAAGCGCATCCTCTGGCTCATGGTCCTGATGATCTCCGCCACACTATCGGCGGCGGTGATCAACCGCTTTCAATATGTGCTGGACGCGGCGACGGTGCTTACCGCCTTTATCCCCATGATCATGGGGACCGGGGGCAACGCCGGGGCCCAGTCCTCCACTGTGGTGATCCGCAGCCTGGCGCTCGGGGAGGTGGAGTTTCGGGACATATTCCGGGTCATGTTCAAGGAGATCCAGGTGAGTATTCTGGTGGGGATCGGACTCGCCGTGCTCAATTTTCTCCGGCTGATATTCCTGTCTCACGTGGCGCCTTCCGTGAGCCTGACCGTGTCTCTGGCCCTGGTGGCCACCGTCCTGTTCGCCAAGCTGATGGGGAGCCTGCTGCCCATGCTAGCCAAGAAGATCGGCCTCGATCCCGCCATCATGGCCAGTCCCCTGATCTCCACTCTGGTGGACGCGACCTCTCTGACCATGTACTTCAGCCTGGCGATATGGCTGCTGAGCGTATGATTCCAGACATTGGGAAAAGCCTGGGGAAAGTTTGACAAAGTATCGACCCAGAGGATAGAATTGTACTATTGCTCAGCCAATTAAATAAAGGGACCGGCGGGAGGGTTTGGCGGCCCGCAAGGCGCGAAACGCGGCGGTGGCTTAGGCGAGGCTTTGGAGCGTCGCGGGCATCCCAAACGGCCGCCAGGATGCGCAGTATGTCGTTGGCGGAGCGATACAGTGCGGACACTATGCGTAAAAGGGGCGGGCTCTGGTGCGAAAGACCATCGATATCGCAGGCAATATACACCGGATCGAATGGCTCAAGAGCGAGCTTCTTTCGGCCCTTTCCGACCTGTACAGAGTGCTTTTAGATACCAAAGAGACCACGAAGGACAAGATCGTCGATTGTATTTCATCCATGGTGCTGGCCTGCTATCTATTGGCCCGGCGCCTGGGTGTTTCCTATGAGGCGGTGGATCAGGGGATCCGGGACAGGGTCAAGCTGGGCTTGCTGGAGGAGCCTGACATCGAGACCCGGTTCGGGGACCTAACACAGCTCCATGACCATATGCGGGAGAGTCGCATGGCGCCGTTAGCGAGGGAGGGCAGCCGTTAGGGCATATGGGTAGATTCAGAGATTTTTTGATTTCCATAGGCATCGGTCTGGCCACCGCGGTGGCGGCAGGGCTGATCGCGTTGATACCTGTGCTGGGTATGGCGGTGATACTGGTCCCGGCGCCCTTGATCCTGCTGGCACTTCGCCGGGGATATTGGACGGGGATCGTGGCACTGCTCGCGTTCTGCCTGGCCTATACGGTGCTGGGCGGCCCGCTGACGGGGGGCATCCTTTTGCTACTCGTCGGATTACCGGTGGCGGGGATTCCCCTGCTCCTGAGACGGCAGGGGACCTATGTCGAGTACCTTTTGTACGCCGCCGGGCTTACGCTTGTTTCCATGGTCGCGATCATGGCGGCCTATTCCCTCATCGCGGGGGAGAGCCTGTTCACCGCCTTTGTGGCGGCGGCCGAGCGGTTTTTGACAGACAACCAGCAGATGTTTACACCCATTTTGGATACCTACCGGCAGATCGGCATAGTCGGGCCGGATGCTACGGCGGGTGATCTGGTCGACATGATGGTGGGCCAGCTAAAGGACACGGCGCCGTTTGTGCCGGCGTTCCTCTTGACGGCATCGGTATTGATCGGCGCGTTGAACATCATGATTCCCTATCGGATGGCCGTCCGCAAGGGGGTAGAGATGCCCCTGATCCCCCCATTCAGCCGGTGGCGGCTGCCCAGGGGGACGTTTTTAGGGTTTTTGGTACTGGGGATCGTCTCCTACCTGCTGACACTGGCAAACGGCCCCATGGGGCAGACCATGCTCTATACCGTGTCGTCCCTGTTTTTGTTTGTCTACAGCATGCAGGGCTTAAGTGTCGCCGTCTTCTTGATGGACCGGAGCAAGATGTCCGGTGTCTTGAAGGTCATCCTGAGCCTGCTGTTACTCATTTTCTTGACCACGGTTTTATTCATCGTAGGGGTGTTCGAGCAGTTCCTGCACATCCGGGAGCTACTGGACAACATGAAAGACCGGTAGTACGGAGGAATACTGTATGCTAGATTCCGCTAAACGGCACGGACCGCCCCAGACCCTTCGGGCCTATCTGTACGGGGGCACCGCCATCCTCTACGCCCTGGTCATGATCATCATCGCCCCACGCCTCTGGTGGGTGGGCCTCATCGCCCTGGTGCTCGCCGGTGTCCTGGCCGGGTGGGGCATATGGGCGGGCAACCGCAGGAAGATGGAGTGGGACCGCTACGTCCACGTCTTATTTCAGAACATAGACGAAGTCACACGGGAGGCGGTGCTCCGCATCCCCATCCCCCTGGTGGTCACCGAGCAGGACGGGGAAGTGCTCTGGTACAACAGCCATTTTGAAAACGTACTGGGGCAGGACATATCCGGCAGGCGTATCCAGGAATTCATGAAGGAGCTGCCCCTGCAGACACAGGTGGAGGAAACAGGGGTCAAGAACGAGATCCACATGATCCGGTATGAGAAACGGCTGTACCGGGTTGACCTGATCCCGGTGGACACAGGGGAGGTCTCCCGGACGGTGTATCTCATCTACTTCATGGACATCACCGACCAGAAAGAGATGGAGCGCATCTACCTCGACACCCGGCCGGTGGTGGTCCATATCCAGATCGACAATTACGACGAGGTCATCGGTGAGATGGAGGAGGAGGCCCGTCCCCGGCTCATCGCGGAGGCCGAGCGGCGCATATCCCAGTGGTGCACAGGGCTATCCGCCTGCTTTACCAAGTACGACAGGGACAAATATCTCGCCATCATCGAGAGCAAGGCGCTGCGCCTGGTCGAAGACGGGCGGTTCAAGCTTCTGGACGATATCCGGGAGATCCGTGCGGGAAACCCCATGCCTTTGACACTGAGTATCGGCGCGGGGACCGGCGAGAATTCCTATTTTGAAAACGACAGGGAGGCCAAGTCCGCCCTGGACCTGGCACTTGGGCGCGGTGGCGACCAGGCCGTGGTCAAGCGAGGCACCCGGCTGCTGTTTTACGGCGGCAAGACCCGGGCGGTGGAGAAACGGACCAAGGTCAAGTCCCGTGTGATCGCCAATGCATTGCGAAACATCATGGCCCAGAGCGACAATATGCTGATCATGGGCCACCAGGCTGTGGATCTGGACGCCCTGGGCTCCGCCCTGGGCATGGCGAGTTGCGCCCGGTACCTGGGACTGCCCGTGCACATCATCCTCAACCAGTCCAACGCGAGCATCGACCCCCTTATAAAACGCATCGAGGCGGAGGACAAGGCCCCCGATCTATTTGTCTCTACCGAAGAGGCCATGGGGTTCATCACCCCCAAGACGCTGCTGGTGATCGTGGACACCCACCGGCCCTCCTATGTGGAGGCCCCGCGGATACTGGAACGGGTGGAACAGGTGGTGGTGATCGACCATCACAGGCGCAGCGCCGAGCAGATCGAGCACGCCATGCTGCTCTACCAGGAGTCCTACGCCTCCTCAGCCAGCGAGCTGGTGACCGAGCTCGTGCAGTACTTCGGCGACAGACTGCGGCTTTCCAATGTCGAGGCCGACGCGCTGCTGGCGGGGATCACGCTGGATACCAAGAACTTCACATTCAAGACAGGGGTCCGCACCTTCGAGGCGTCTGCCTACTTGCGCCGCCAGGGGGCCGACCCCATCAAGGTACAGCATTTATTCAAGGAAGGACTCGAGCGGTACAGCGCCCGCTCTTCCCTCATACAGAGCGCCCGCCAGATCGCCCCGGGGGTGATGCTGGCGGTGAGCCGCCAGGAGAAGCCCGGCGAGCAGATACTCTGCGCCCAGGCCGCCGACGGGCTGCTGAACCTCACCGGAGTGGAGGCGTCCTTCGTCCTCTGCCGGCTGGATGACGAGGTGGCCATCAGCGCACGGTCACTGGGCGATATCAATGTCCAGGTGATACTGGAAACCCTGGGGGGCGGGGGGCACCTCACCGAAGCGGGTGCGCAGCTTGACGACGTCAGCCTCGACGAGGCTGTGGTGATGATACAAAAGGCCGTGAAAAAATACCTGGCCGAAAAGGAGGATACCAAATGAAAGTGATACTGTTGGCCGATGTGAAAGGACAGGGCAAAACCGGGGATATCGTGAACGTCAGCGACGGCTACGCCCGCAACTACCTGCTGCCCAGGCACCTGGCGGCGGAAGCGACCAATAAGAATATCAAGGACCTGGAACAGAAGAAAAAGGCCGAGGCCCAGCGGGTGGAAAAGGACAAGGAAAACGCAGAAAAGCTGGTGGCCGAGATCAAGGACAAGACCGTCAAGCTTTCGGTGAAGAGCGGGGAAAACGGCAAGCTCTTCGGTTCGGTGACCGCCCAGGATATCGCCGACGCCATGCAGGCCCAGCACAAGCTTACCCTCGACAAAAAGAAACTCTCCCTGGACGAGCCCATCAAGGCCATTGGGGAGTATGATGTCGCGTACCACCCCTTCCCGGGGGTCGCCGGCACGGTGAAGGTCGTTATCCAATCAGAAGAATAGTCCCATATGACGGCAGACCCGCCTGTACAGGCGGGTTTTTTCTTCCTGTCTTTTATCCATTCGACGATTCATGATATACTTCTACTATCCAGTTCATGGGGAAACCGCGTTAATTACTAAACTATAGGGAGCGTTTGCGATGCCTCAGAAAATCGGCAAGGCGATACTCGGCGTCTTGGTATTGCTGCAGGTGTACCTGGTCTATTCCTATTACCTGGCCCGGCTCGGAAATGATCTGGCCAGTGTCGCGATCTACCAGCCCGCCGCCACATTGGTCTGCCTGGCCATCATCGGACTGGCCGTGTTCCTGAGCCCCCATGTGGATAAAAAGATGGCGCTCTTCATCGGTATCGGCATGGTGTTCTGCTTCATCGCCGATATCCTCGATATTGATATGAGCGATTTTTCGGTGGTGCTTCGGGGGATCATCCTGTTCTTTATGGGATATACCGTCTACACCGTCACCTGCTTTATCCGCACCGCCTCATGGAAAGCCCTCATACCCCTGGGGGTCACCATTTTGATCTTCGCCGCCGTGATCGGCCTCATCTGGGGCAATGTCCCCGCCAATCTGCGCATCTCCCTGATCGCCTACGGGCTGCTGATCAGTGCCCTGGTCTCCTCGGGGTTTTCCTACTGGCGCTGGGGTCCCGGGGGCTCTCTGGGAGGCTTTTTGCTCTTTCTGGGCTTTCTATCCCTGTACCTGGGGGACCTCGAGTTCGCCATATCCGCCTTCTACCAGCCCACCGGCATCACCATCGGGCCGTTTCTCTACTCCGGGGGCCAGACATTGGTGGCGCTGGCGGTCTTCTTCCATGACAGGAATTTCGGGCGGCATAAAAACGCGATGGAACCAGAGCAACTGGGATAACGATATCAGCCGGACCCGCCCGCCCTCGGGCGGGCTTTTTGTATGAGCGGCGAAGCGGCTATTTTGTCTGTCAATATCCTGTCGTATACGGTATAATAAAGTATAAAAATAATAGATAACAATACCAATATGAAAAACTAGCAAGTATTTCAGGCTGGTAAGAAAGCCCCAAATGCAAGGCACAGGGAGGATCATGCCGCAGGCGTAGCTAAGTCTACGCCGAGGAAATGACCGGACCTGTAACGCCGCAGACGGGCTTTATCGCCAGCCTCTAGGAGATAAAATGTCAGAACTCTCAGTGCATATGCCCCCCTACAGCCAGGAAGCCGAACAGTCCATCTTGGGCTGCATGCTCCTGGGCCACGAGTCGGTGGTGGCCGCCGTGGACCAATTGATCCCGGAGGCGTTCTACACCCAGGCCCACCAGAGCATATTCGAGGCCATGGTCCGGATCTTCGAGCGGGGCGGCCCGGTGGATATGGTCACGGTCACCGACGAGCTGCGCCAGATGGAGTCGCTTTCCTTGGCCGGGGGTGGCCAATATATCGCCGATCTATCCAATTTCGTTCCCAGCACCTCCAACGCCGAGGAATACATCCGCATCGTGGAGCAGAAGTACCTGTTGCGGCGTCTCATCCAGGCGGCGGCGGAGATACAGGAGGCGGGCTATCGGGCCAGCGAAGAGGTGGACCTCATCCTGGACTTCGCCGAGAAGCAGATATTCGCGATCTCCCAGCAGAAGAGCCGGACAGAGTACGAGGCGATCCGCACCATTCTCTTGAAGACCATAGATCGGATCGATGAATTATCCCGGATGGAGGGGGAGGTCATCGGGCTTCCCAGCGGGTTTGTGGATTTTGATCGGATGACGTCGGGACTGCACCCCTCCGACTTCGCCCTCATCGCCGCGCGTCCATCCATGGGAAAGACCGCCCTGGCGCTCAATATCGTCCACTACATGGCGGTCCGTAAGCGCATCCCCGTGGCCATATTCAGCCTGGAGATGAGCCGGGATCAGTTGGTCCAGCGGCTTTTGAGCACCGAGACCCATATCCCACTGCAGAAACTGCGAACCGGGGACGTGGACGAGCGGGACTGGCAGGGGATCAACGAGGCCATGAAGCCTCTGGGGGAGGCCCCCATCTATATCGACGACACCCCCGGGGTCAACGCCCTGGAGATCCGTTCTAAGGCCCGGCGGATGAAGGCCGAACACGACATCCAGGCCATCTTCATCGACTACCTCCAGCTCATGTCCGGGCGGGACCGGGTGGAGAGCCGCCAGCAGGAGATCTCCGAGATATCCCGCTCATTGAAGGGGCTCGCCCGGGAACTGAATGTCCCGGTGGTGGCCCTGTCGCAGCTGAGCCGCGCGCCGGAGAGCCGCAACGACCACCGGCCCATGCTCAGTGACCTCCGCGAATCCGGGGCCATCGAGCAGGACGCCGACCTGGTGGCGTTTCTGTACCGGGACGCCTACTACAATCCCGGAACCGACATGACCAATATCGCCGAACTGATCATCGCCAAGCAGCGCAATGGCCCCACGGGGACCATCCAGCTGACCTGGCTCGGGGAATACGCCGAATTCAGGGACAAGGCGCCTGAATTCCGGGGCGAGTAAGGTCCTGTAGAGATACTTGATACGAAAGGATATCAGAAAAACCATAAACAAAGTCATTTGTTTATGGGTTTTTGTGTGTATATCCTATAAATATATTAAAGAATAGTATTCTAGGGTGATCCTGCCGCCCGGCTATTTCAGCTCTTTGCTTTTTTTCAGCATCCGCAGGATGCCGGGGCTATGATTTGCGAGAGAGGGTATCTCCTCAAAGGAAACCCAGCGGAGGCCTTTTGACTCCCGGCTGATCTTGAGCTTCTCTCCCTCGTCCCCCCGCAGGATAAACCGGATATCATAGTGAAAGTGCCCGGGAGTGTCCCCGTTGGGCGGGATCCGGTGGACATCGATATCAAATATACCGGAAGAAAGCAGCCCCAGGGACGCAAGGCCGGTTTCTTCCCGCGCCTCCCGCAGGGCCGTATCCCGGACAGTTTCATTCTGTTCCCCATGCCCGCCGGGCTGTAACCATTTATTCAATTTCGTATGGAGAGTCAATAGGGCTTTATCCCCGGTGGCATTGATGATCCAGGCTGAGCCGGTGATATGGCTGCCGGGTTTTCCGTTCTCTAGGAAATCGAGAACTGTTTTTCTATGTTTTTCTTCCGTACTATCCCAGGACGTGTATTCAATTTGGGTGAGAAGAGACATAGGGGTAATCTCCCTCCCTACTTATTGTGCAGCCGTATATCCTTCCCCAGAAACTCCAGTATCAGAGACTGGTTGCCGAATAGCCGGGAGGTGAATCGCTCGTAGTACCGGCTTTTCAGTTCCGTAAGGCTCAGATTGGTGGAGAGGAAGATGTGTTTCCCGTCGTGGATACGCTGGTTCACGAGGTTGAATAACAGCTCCAGGGTGCTGTTTTTGCGGATCACCTCGGTGCCCAGATCGTCGATAATCAGTACGTCCACCTGCGCAAGGGTAGAGAGAGAGACGGCGTTGTCCTTATGGAACATGGCCTGGACGAACCACTCGGCGAGTTGGAAGGCGCTGACCCGGATGACCGTGTATCCCTTGTCCAGGAGGGCCTTTCCCATACTATTCAGTAGAAATGTCTTGCCTAGCCCCGTGTTTCCAAACAAAAGCAGTAAAATCTTGTCATTCCCCGGAAATGCCTCCGTGTACGCCTCCAGCTGCTCCTTGATCCTTTGCAGGTGCTGGCGCTGGGTCACGCCCTTATCATTGACGGGGATATCGGGGATGCGCGTAGGATCGAACGCCTCGAAATTCTCCCTGTCCAGATTGGCCATATTGGACGCCCGGCAGAGAGCCTCCACCACCATCTGCTGGTGGCACCGGCAGGGGGTCCGCACCGTGTCCCCCACATAGCCCGTGTCATCGCAGACGTCACACACGGGCTGGCTCTTTAGATAGTCTGCGGGATACCCATTCTCTTTTAGTATCCCTTGTTCCCATCTGTTTTGCGCTTTTATCTCTTTGGAAAAGTCTTTGGGTTTTGCGCCGTTTAATGCCTGGCGGGCGGCCTCGGCCATGGCGGTCCGTAATTCCCTGCGGCGCGCAAATAAATCGGGGATGACCTTCTTGATCTCTTCTTCCCGCCTTCGCAGGGCCTCTTTCGCGTCCAGGCGGCGCCGGTCATAGACCTGCCGGATGTGATTGTAGTCCACCATGATTAGCTCCTATCGATTATCGATGAGCTGTTCCAGTTCCTCGTCGGTGTATTCCCGCTGTGAGAAATCCCCGAATCCCATCTTTCTACCGGCGGCGGTCTCCTCCATCGCCGCGTACCGGCTCTGGTGCCGCTCGTGGTCCTGCTTAGCTTCGGGGAGAGACTTGATGCCGTCCTTGCGCCAGTTGTCCAGTATCTTGTGGATAAAAGGTATCTTTTCCTTGGCTGTGACGGCGTATTCCGCAGCCTGCAGGATCATCTCAAAGGGCAGTTCCCATTTTTCGGTCCACAGGGCGTAGGCCTTTCGGTCCACCGGGTGCAGGGATCGCTGTTCCCCCGCGCGGTTTAGGACCAATGCCAGTTCGTCGTCCTGCTGCCGCTCCTTGTCCAGCAATACCATGGCCTTTTGGGCGGTATCGATTCCTGCCGCCCGCCATTTGGCAAGCATGATCCCCAGATCGTCAAAACCGGGGGCGGGATGCACCCGGACGCAGGCGTCGCAGGCCGATAGGATTATCTCCCTGCCAAATCCCATCTCTTCGGTCCATCGGGTGTAGAGTTCTTCTTCCCGGGGGGTGTAGGAGGACCTGCGCATATGCAGGCGCTTGACCGTTTCCTTGATCCCCGCAACCTGCCGGGCCCTGTCCTCCACGGCCTGCTCGATGGCGCGGGTATCCTTGGCCCCCGCCTGATGGTGGCGGGAGAGCACCTGGTCCAGGTAGTTCAATGTCGGGTGCTGTACCTTGGCCGTTTCCTTGCAGGCGGCAAAAAGTGCCTCCCGGGTAAATCCCCACTCGTAGATCCACTTTCGGGCGAGTTCCAACTCGGGCCGGGAGGGCGAGCGGTGGATGCCCAGGTATTTTAGAACCGCGTGGGCGGTGCTGTAGATCGCCTCGTGCTTTTCGATATATTCTTCCGCTTTGCTTAGGGTGTTGATCCCGTCGTCGGCCCAGGCGCGAGCCACCTTGTCCAAGTAATTGATGCTGATCTTCGGCCCCTTGCTGGTGATGTAAAACCGGACCATCATCAGCACGACCTCTTCGGGGAGGTGCAGGGTCTCGACCCACTCGTATATCTTCAGGTACTCCTGGGGTGTCAAAAGCCTGGACTCAAAGATCATCTGCAGGCTCTGGTTGAAGTCTTTGTATTTGTACAGTGTTTTTTGGGGTTTCATCCGATTGTTGTAGAGGATGTCCTTGATATTGACGTACTCTATCTTGAGCTGTCCCGTCTCGGTCTCCCCGATGGATACGACGCCCTGGCGCTCCCAGTACCGGTAGGCGTTTTCCACGGTCTCCAGTTCCATTCCCAGGGCATGGGCGAAGCGCTCCATGCTGTTTTCGGAGCCCTGTGTATGGTAGCATTGACTGAGGCCGTACAGATAGACCTTCACGAATTCGCCGGGGGCTTTGAGCATAAACTCCTGGATAAAGAGATTCTCCACCGGCGTCACGTCGAACATATGGAACTGGTCGGAAAAGGTGCAAAAACCCATACGGTCTCCCGGTTGAATAGGATTGATTGAGAACGCCCCGGATGCGAGGGTAATTACTATCTTACCACATCCCGGGCGAATTGGAAAAGGGCTTTTATTCTATTTGACCAAAAGAAAGTCTTGCGCCCCGGCTAAAGCCCATGTATGATGGGAAGAGTAAAAAAGGAGGTGCCTAGTATGGCTGAGATAACCAAGGATATGACGATCGCGCAGGTGCTGGAAGTGGACGAAAGTACCGCTCCCATCTTTTTGGAATACGGCATGCACTGCCTGGGATGTCCGGTATCCCGCGGCGAGACCGTGGAGGAAGCGGCGGCGGTTCATGGTGTCGATTCCGAGGCGCTTGTAAAGAGCCTGAATCAGCACGTAGCGGGCCAATAGAGATAGACCCCATAGACCGCCGGCTTGCCCGGCGGTTTTTTTATGCGGGCGAGTAGGCGTGATAAAAACACGAACGTTTATATTTATATAATAAAATATGTTCGTTATTATTATTGCCATACCCCGGTCTTTCTGTTATGATGGTCATTGCCCGAGGAATATTCGGGAGTATAGGAGGGATTACATGGCTGCTTTGGTATTGGTAGGTGCCCAGTGGGGCGACGAGGGAAAGGGAAAAATCACCGACTTCGCGTCCAGCAGGGCGGATATGGTTGTGCGCAGCATGGGGGGCAACAACGCCGGCCACACTGTGGAGACAGGCGGGGTCTGCTATAAGCTGCACCTCATCCCCTCGGGGATACTCTACCCCGAGAAGCAGAACATACTGGGAAACGGTATGGTCATCGACCCCGTCGCCCTGGTTGGGGAGATGGACTATCTACAGAAGCAGGGGATCTCTGTGGATAACCTCTTTATCAGCGACCGGGCCCATTTGGTGTTTGCCTATCACCGGGAGCTCGACGGACTCTCGGAAGAGGCCCGGGGGGCCGGCGATATCGGCACCACCAAGAAGGGAATCGGTCCCGCCTATATGGACAAGATGGAACGCATCGGCATCCGGGTGTGCGATATGACCGACCGGGATGCGTTTTCCGCGCTAATAAAGCGCAATATCGCCATCAAGAACACACTGCTCACCGAGCTATACGGACATGTGCCGGTGGACGAGGAGGCGCTCTTGGCCGAGGTCATGGCCGCTAGGGAACGGCTGCTGCCCCATGTAGCCGATACCTCCGCCATGATCAACACCGCCATCCGCGCCGGCAGAAAGGTGCTCTTCGAGGGCGCCCAAGGGACGCTACTCGATATCGACCTGGGGACCTATCCCTATGTGACATCCTCCTACCCCACCGCCGGGGGCGTCACCATCGGCTCCGGAGTCGGGCCCACCGCCATCGACCGGGTCATGGGAGTGGCCAAGGCCTACACCACCCGGGTGGGCAAGGGACCGTTTCCGACAGAACTTCACGACGAGACCGGCCAGGCCATCCGGGACAAGGGCCATGAATACGGCACCACCACCGGGCGGCCACGCCGCTGCGGCTGGCTGGACGGGGTGATCCTGCGCTACGCGGCCCGTGTTAACGGCATCACGGGGCTCTGCCTGACCCGGCTGGACACCCTGGGCGGCTTTGACACGGTCAAGGTCTGCACCGCCTACGATATGGAGGGGATATCCGTTACGGACTTCCCCGCCAGGCTGAAGGATCTTGCCAAATGCGCGCCTGTGTATACCGAGCTAAAGGGCTGGACCAGCGATATATCCCATATCCGCGATTTTGACGGTCTGCCCCGTGAGGCCAAAGAGTATGTGGCGTTCATCGAGGAGATGACCGGCATCCCCGTGGACATGGTGTCGGTGGGGGCCGGACGGGAAGAGACCATACTCAGGGGCGATATTTTCTGACCAGCGGTTCCCTGGGTACAAACTGTCGGAATGGGCATACAATAGGTATATGTCCGCGCCCCGATGCGGGTGGGTCCATATACCAATACACCCGCCGCGTTTTATATTGACATGAGCGCTTTATGCGTGGTATCATAAGGCCCGGTCTCGGTTGAGATCGTATATGACCCATTAGCTCAGTCGGCAGAGCACCTGACTTTTAATCAGGGTGTCCGGCGTTCGAATCGCCGATGGGTCACCAGAAGCACGGCTTGGAATTGTGCGGTAAGACCGCGCAATTCCAAACGCGCTTAGTAACAACAGCGTATGCCGTGACGAGGGTCACGGCTTTACGAAGTAAAACGTGACCAGATGTGTACCATTAGTGCTGGTGTAGCTCAACTGGCAGAGCAGCTGATTTGTAATCAGCAGGTTGCGGGTTCGAGTCCCATCACCAGCTCCATCAAGGACATAGCTTTCCGAAACAGGAAGTTATGTCTTTCTTTTATATAAATGCTATAGCGATGATGCAGAAGCATTTAAGGGGGGAACCCGTATGACGGTACTCACATATATAGGCACACAACCGATAGAAACTGACCGTCTTTTGTTGCGTCGGTTTACCCAAGATGATAGTGAGACGGTATTTGAGAAATGGGCAGGCTCTGAGGAAAATTCGCGGTTTGTCATGATAAGTCCCCATAAAAGCGTCGCCGAAACAAAACATTTGATATCTGATCCAAGATTCTACATGTGGGGGATTGTCTTTGAAAACGAGCTGATCGGATATATCTGCGGCAATGAAATAAACGAAGAAATCAGGAGTATCTGCATAGGTTACTGCATTACAAAAATCCATTGGAATAAAGGCATAGCCACAGAAGCCGCGAGGGCGGTAATCCGGTATTTTTTCTCTCTGGGATTCAATAGAGTTTTTTCCTGTCACAATCCCAAGAACCCGGCCAGCGGGAAAGTGATGATGAAAAGCGGTATGACGTTCGAAGGTAGAATACGGGGCGGATCGCTTCTCGCCGGGGAAATATGCGACTGCCTACAGTATTCTATTTTGCGTGCGGATATACTAGGCCACGGCGGGGCGGGTAGTGAGGTATAACTTCAAGCAGAGTATAATCACTTCCAGTATTTTCTCCCATTCCCTCCCTCCCGGATGGTATATAATGAAGATAAGACCTATACCATTGGAGGTACTATGAGAAAATCGATTTTATTGATCGCTTTAGCGGTTATCCTGCTGTTTGTTGGCTGTGACCAGATCGGCATCGATGTGCAGGAGGGGTCTTCCCCCGGTGGCCAGGGACCTGAGGACTCCCCCATGGCGGCTCCCGATACCAGCGAAACGCCTGGGGACGGGCAGTCCACGGGCCAGGGCACGGACAAGGGGGAATTGACCGAGACCGACTTTACGATAACGGTGGAAGACGTTTCCTTCACCATCGGCACCGACCCGGCCGAGGTCATCGATACCTTCGGCGACGGCGGGGCCAATGAGGATAACAATTTCGGATTCATCGGGTGGGACCCGACCAATACCTATAAATACTTCCGCCACGATTACGATGGGTTTTCCATCGTGGTGAAGACCAATGTGGTGGAAGCCACCTCCGAGATCAGCCAGATCGAGCTGACCGGTATCGCCACCGGCCGGGGCGTCGCCCCGGGGGACACCCGAGAGGATATGACGGCCCAATACGGTCAGCCTGACGAGGAGAAGTCCGATGAGGGGATGACCGACTGCACCTACCGGTCCGGAGTCAGGACGATGGTATTCGTGCTGAATGACAGCGGAGTCATCGGGCTTATCAATATAGACTAAAAGCGTATTGAAAAGGCCGCTTTACATGTGAAGCGGCCTTTTTGTATATCGGACGGAATGCGCGATACGGTCCCTGTACCTTGTCTCCCACCGATAATATAGCAAAAGGATGATGGTCGAGCAGATGATCAGCAGTATCTGGAAAAAGGTGTTCCAATGATGATACACGCACCACCCCTTTGCGATCAATACGGCATTGATGGCGATGTGGATGATACCGACAAAGAACAGCACCCAGTACCGTGATTTTCTGCTCTTGAACACCAAAAACCCGATACACGCGATGACCGCCGACAGCAGTCCCAATCCAACAGCGATCACCCAATTGTCCGTAAACCCGTCGGTGAAAATGCCCGGACGCCATTGAAACAATTCAAGGAGCGTACCAAATAAAGTAGGCGGGAACGCCATGATCACGTAACTGGCCGGCGCGATCATAAGCGCCTCCGGCAGGGGCGGATTGTAGTTAATATAACGATGGGCCAGCCAGGCGAATAAGGCGGCCCCCATGCAGTACATCAGAAACGTATAGATCCATGAGAAATGATGGTATTCAATAAGGTGCAGCTTGAGAAACAATAATTCTATCATCGTCAGTGTGATCGGGTATACGAGGGGTATCCACCACTTTCTGTACTTGGCGAAATAATAGGTGTAGATGACCAGCATCAGCGGCATGATGACGAGATCGGACAGAAGCAGCGCGTTTTTTATATCCCTGTTCGTGTCACTGAACATCTTTAGATACAAGCTGAACAATCTCAGATGATAGCACAACAGGATATCCGGTAGATCGGTGAGGATGAGGGAAGAGAACACGATTTCCAATATGGAATGCCAGGATAATTTGCCCTTTATTTTGATGTGGACGAACCAACCTAGTACGACTGCGGTTAAGATAAAATAGGCCATGAATATCAGTATTCCCTATTTCAAATGTAAAGTTCGCTGTAAATGAAAGCGGAAGGCGCTGCCTTCCGCTTTTCTCATATTTATTGTCTTTCCCTATGCCGTCGACTCCGCCTTCTCGCTCAGTACCTTGGCGTAATAATTGATGATGTCACTGCGTCGTACGATTCCGATGAAAATCCGGGTGTCGTCGATCACCGGCACGAAGTTCTGGTTCATGGCCAGGTCCACCAGGTCCAGGATATCGGCGTCCACGGGCACCGGTGTGTTTTGGACCCGTTTGGGGATCTTCTTGATCCGCACCTTGTGGGTGTCCTTAAATGACATCTCGGGGTGATCCTTCAGGTACCAGAGCAGGTCCCCCTCAGTGAGGGTTCCCGCGTACCGGCCCGCCTTGTCCACCAGGGGCACCGCCGTATAGCGGTGATACTGCATCTTCTCCAGCGCCTGGCGCATGGTCATGGATGTATTTAGATAGGCAACCTCATTCTTCGGCGTCAAAAAAAAGGCGATATTCATTCAACGCACACCTCCATACACATCATACGCTATGAATGTGATCAATTTGTAACTATAGTATGAATCTTTATTAAAAAAGGCCGGGCATGAAAGACAGGGTGATATACGCCGTGTAGACGAGGAGCAGCAAAAGCCCGTTCCAGCGGCGGAAATTCCCCTTCTGCAGCACGAAAAGCAGGACCATGCTCACCACCAGAAACACCGCCGGGAGGTGAAAGCTTAAAAGCATCCTGTCCACCGGGATGGGCAGTATCGCCGCGGAAGAGCCGATCACCAGGACGATATTGAGGATATCCGCCCCGATGATATTGCCCACGCTGATGTTGTAGGCCTTTTTGCGGATGGCGGTGATCGCCGTCACCAACTCGGGGAGCGACGTCCCGAAGGCCGTCATGCTTACCCCGATGACGATATCGGGGACCCCGATCATCCGGGCGATCTTGACCCCGTTCTGGACCAGGAGGGAGGACCCCCCCACCGTGAACAGCACCCCGATGACAAAGAGGCAGATATTGCGGACCACCGTTTTGCGCCGCTTGTCCACCGGCGGGTCGGGATGGGCGTCGGCGTATCGCTTGGCGTCCCGGACATTGCCCGCCATGTACAGGAGCAGGAGCAGCAGCAGGATAAACCCGGCGAGCCGTCCCACCTGATAAAACTGGGTGCCGATGAAGAATATAAGGAGTATGAGAAACAAAAGAAACGCCCCGTTTTTGAACAACCGCTTGCTTTCATTGAGGGGCGGCCGGGCGAATATGATCGTGATGCCCAGGATAAACGCCGTATTGCAGACGATGGAGCCCAATGCGTTTCCCACCGCCATCTGGGCGTGGCCGAGGATGGCGGAACTGACCGATACCGTGGCCTCGGGGAGCGTGGTGCAGAGACTGACCAGCGTCGCGCCGATGATGAGTTCGGGGACGTCCAGTACCCGGGCGATCCAGACCGAGGAGTCCACGAACCAATCCGTGCCCCGAATGATCAGCAGTAATCCTGCGGCAAATAATAAGAAGGGTACGATCCCTCCGGCTTGACTGATTTGATCCCATAGCGTGCCCAGCATGATAGTACCTCCATTGTGCAACCCGATTATTATACTGAATAACAGGCAGTCTGTAAACCGGATACGGGAGCGCTTATCAAATTGATATAAGGATTGCGGAGGTTATTGAGACAAACCGATTTTCAAGTCGTACCACATACGGGATATTGAACCGGCCGTAAACCCTGTGAGGGGCAGGATTACCGCGTACATTGACGAATACCTTATTCGGCCTGTCGGGTATGCCGGAGGCCTCACGCTATGATTTTAGCTATGGATAGGAGGATGTCATGCGGCTGGGAGCACCGATCTATACCAAATACCGGACCCCCGGTGAATGGGCGGTCGCGGTCCGGGACAAGGGGTACGGCGCCGCCCTGTGTCCCGTGGGGGCGGATGCGGATATCTCCGAGATCAGGGCCTATGAGAAGATCGCCAAGGAGAATGATATCGTCATCGCCGAGGTGGGGGTGTGGAACAATCCCCTGCACCCGGATCTGGGGGAAAAGAAAAAGGCCCTTGCCCACTGCTGCGCGCAGCTACTGCTCGCCGACGAGATCGGCGCCCGATGCTGTGTCAATATCGCAGGATCAAAAAACCCGGAACGCTGGGACGGACCCCACCCGGACAATTTTACCCCGGAGACCTTTGATGAGATCGTCTCGACCGCGCGCTATATCATCGATACCGTAAAACCCAAAAGAACCTATTATACCCTGGAGCCCATGGCCTGGGCCGTCCCCGACACGGCGGAGAGCTATCTCAATTTGATCCGGGCCATAGACCGGGAGCGGTTCGCCGTTCATCTCGATATTGTCAATGTGATCCGCACCCCACGGGAGCATTATGGCAACGCCGGGCTGATCCGTGAGTGGTTCCGGCTGCTAGGCCCCCATATCCGCAGCTGCCACGCCAAGGATACGGTAATGGAGGCACGCTTCACCTCCCACACCGGGGAGGCGGCTCCGGGCAAAGGGGCGCTGGATTATGGGACGCTTCTGCGGGAGATCGAGGGACTGGACCCGGATATGCCCCTACTGATCGAGCACCTTGAACATGAAGAAGAATACGATGACGCCGCCCGGTATATCCGGAGCGTGGCGGCCCGGGAAGGGGTGCCGCTTCGATGATGGACGCACAACGGTATCTGAAATACCCGGTGATCGCCGCTTTGCCCGGGGGAAGGCTTTCTCCCGAGGCGCTTAGGGCCCCGATCGATGTGTACTTCATGCTGGGGGGCAGTATCATGGACCTCTCCCACAGGGTGACGCGCCTCCGGGAAGGAGGCCGCCGGGTCTTCGTGCACATCGACCTGGTGGAGGGCCTGGGACGGGACACGGCGGCGGTGGACTACCTCATGCGCCACGTCCGGCCCGACGGGATGATTTCCACCAAGACCGATCTATTGACCCACGCCAAAGAGGTCGGGCTGACCACGGTACAGCGGATATTTCTGCTGGATTCCCTCTCCTACGAGCGGGGTGTCAACGCGGCGCGGAAACTGGGACCCGACATGGTGGAGGTGATGCCTGGGGTCATGCCCCGGGTGATCCGGGAATTAACGCGTGCACTGCCCTGCCCCGTCATCGCAGGGGGGCTGATCCGCACCCGGCAGGACGCCCTGGAGGCGTTGGAAGCCGGGGCGGTGGCCATATCCACCAGCAGACAGGAGCTGTGGGCAAAGACAGTTTAAAGCAGACAAAGGGGGACATTAGAGATGAAACGATACATATTGGCGCTGGACCAGGGGACCACATCCAGCCGCGCGATCCTGTTTGATGGAGGGGGGCGCGCCGTCGCGTCCCATTCCGTCGAGTTCGAGCAGCTGTTTCCCCAGCCGGGGTGGGTGGAGCACGACGCCGAGGCCATCTGGCAGAGCCAGCTTGCCTCCATGCGGACAGCGGTGGAAAAAAGCGGCGTCGATCCCGGAGAGATCGCCGCCATCGGGATCACCAACCAGCGGGAGACGGTGCTGGTCTGGGACCGGCACACGGGCAGACCCATCCACAACGCCATCGTGTGGCAGGATAGGCGTACCGCTTCCGAGTGTGACGAGCTGACCCGGCGCGGATACGCGGACGCCATACGGGAAAAGACGGGGCTCATCATCGACCCCTATTTTTCAGGGACCAAGATCGCCTGGCTGCTGGATCATGTGCCGGGGGCCAGGAAAAAGGCGGAAAACGGAGATCTGCTGGCGGGGACCATCGACAGCTGGCTGATCTACCAGCTTACCGGGGGCAGGGTCCACGCCACCGATATGACCAACGCCAGCCGCACCATGCTTTACAATATCCATACTCTGGAGTGGGACAGGGAACTGGCCCGGTGGCTCGATATTCCACTGTCCATGCTCCCCGCTGTCGTGCCCAGCAGCGGTATGATCGGGGAATGTGAACCCGCCCATCTGGGGAAGGCTATACCCATCTGCGGGGCGGCGGGAGACCAGCAGGCGGCCCTCTTCGGCCAGGCCTGTTTTGCCGAGGGAGAGGCCAAGAACACCTACGGCACCGGCTGCTTTTTACTGATGAATACCGGGGAGACGTGCGTGAATTCCGAGCACCGTTTGCTCACCACCATCGCCTGGGGCTTCGAGGACCGGGTGGAGTACGCGTTGGAGGGCAGTATCTTCATGGCGGGCGCCACCATCCAGTGGCTCCGGGACGAACTGCGCCTGATCGAGACGGCGGCCGAGAGCGAACGCCTGGCCCGTGCGGTGCCGGACACCGGGGGGGTATACGTGGTCCCCGCTTTCGTGGGACTGGGGGCGCCCTACTGGGACCCCTACGCGCGGGGGATGATGATCGGCATGACCCGGGGAACAGGCCGGGGCCACATCGTCCGGGCGGCCCTGGAGAGTCTCGCCTACCAGACGAGGGACGTATTGACGGCCATGGAGCAGGACGCGGGGATTCCCCTGCGGGGGCTGAAGGTGGACGGGGGCGCCAGCGCCAACGGATTTCTGATGCAGTTCCAGTCCGATATATTGGACGTCCCGGTCATCCGCCCTGCTCTGGTGGAGACCACCGCCATGGGGGCGGCGTTCCTGGCGGGGCTTGCCGCCGGGGTATTCCCCGACCGGGAGGCCATCCGGGCCTGCTGGCGGCAGGATACCCGGTTTGAGCCCGCCATGGAAGAAAGCGTACGGACTAGATTGTACGCCGGATGGAGACGGGCTGTCGAACGCTGTCTCGGGTGGGCGAAGGACGCGGAAAAATAAGTCTGTTGCAATCGTAACTTGTCTTATTGTAAAATAATCGTAACAAGTATGGAAAGGACAGGGAACGATGCGAGATCGCTGGGTAAAATGGATATATGCGGGTTTGCTTATGATCGCCATCCCCATGGCGGCCGTCGGCACGGCCGCGGATACCCCCGTTTCCTCCTCCTTTTTGATGGACGACCGGCTCTACGAGATGTATGTGAACGACACCCCCGTAGGGGTATTCGCCCACGCCTCCAACGGCCTTCTGCTCTACGACGAGATGGTAGCGGATAAGCTTTCCGATCAAGGGGATTCGGCCTTTTTGGACAACACCGTGTATTTCAGGGAGACGGCGGACAAGACGGTTTCCAGCGAAGAAAGCGTCCGGGCCGCCCTCGACCGGGAACTGGTGGTGAAAGTCAAGGCATGGGCCATCAATATTGACGGGAAACCCGTCCTCTACGTTCCCACCGACGAGGACGCCCACGCCGTACTGGACACCATCCAGGCGCCCTACCGCCAACGCGTCCAGAACAAGGGCAGCGAACTGACCGGCATCGGATTTAAAGAAAATGTAACAATAGAAAAACTTTCCATACCCCACGACCAGATCACCACCGATATGGCGTACGCGGCCAATCTCCTTTCCACCGGCATGGCCACCACCGAGACCTATACCGTGGAGAGCGGCGACGATCTGTACGGCATCGCCCAGCGGCACGAGATGACGCTCCATGAGCTGCAGCTCGCCAACCCCGAGCTGGATATGGATAAGCCCATCCATCCGGGGCAGGAGTTGCTCTTGACGGCGGTAAACCCCATGATCACGGTGACGACGGAGGAGACCTACACCTTCGAGGAAGAGATTCCCTTTGATATTGTCAGCAGAAACGACAATACCATCTACAAGGGCCAGACCAAGCTCCTGCAGACCGGGCGGGAGGGCGTCAAGGAGGTTACCGTCCATATCCAGTGCGAAAACGGGAAAGAGACCGCCCGGGATACCCTGGGTGAGGAAGTCCTCAAGGCCGCGGTCAATGAGATCAAGGCCGTGGGCACCCTGGACCCCCCGCCTGTGGACAGCGTGACCCGCGGCGACTACACGGCGTTGAGCAGGTCGGGGGTGCAGATGACCCCCTGGTTTGATTCGGCCCAGTACATATATCCCCGGGGCGCCATCGCCAAGGTCACCCATGTGGATACCGGCATCACGTTCTGGGTCAAGCGCCGGGGCGGCCACTACCACGCCGACAGCGAGCCCCTGACCGCCAATGATACCGCCCAGATGAAGAAGATCTATGGTAGCTGGAGCTGGAACAGGGAAGCGATCATCGTCCAGGTGGAGGGTTCCTCCGTCCGGATGGCTGCCTCCATGAACGGTATGCCCCACGGCGGCAGCAGCATCGACAACAACTTTCCCGGACACTTCTGCATCCATTTCCTGGGGAGCTATACCCATGTGGCGGGGACCCAGTGTCCCTTGCATCAGGCGTGTGTGCGCCACGCCGCCGGATTAGAATAAAACACTTAGAGGCTCCGCCTCCAAACCACCGCCAACGGGATAAATCCCTTGGTAAACCCAAAACAAAAATACCTTTTCTTAAAGGCATTTTCTTTCATTCTAAAACTCTATTTTGTTAGTTTCTCGCGATTCCCTCTATCGCCTCCACGATCATCCCCACCGTGTCCCGGTCCCCTGCCTTTCTCATATTGGCGATATAGCCGCGGCGGTTGCGGTAGAGCTGCCGTAGGTTTGTCACCAGCCTTTCAGTCGTCACATCTTCCTGCATCAGCATTTCTGCGTATCCCTGTTTTTGAAACGACTGTGCGTTCAATATCTGGTCCCCCCGGCTCGCGCCCAGCGGGTAGGGGATCAGAAGCATGGGCCGATGCAGCGCGAGAAATTCAAAGATCGCGTTGGCCCCCGCCCGGCTCAGTACGATATCCGAAGCCGCCATCAGGTGCTTGAGATCGTCGGTCACGTAGTCGAACTGCTTGTAGCCCTTTTTGTTCAAATGTGGCCGTAGGTTCTCCCGGCCCCGGATGTGGATGATATCGAAATACGGAAGTATCTCATCCAGAGCGGCGTCCACCGCCTCGTTGACGGCCTGGGCCCCAGTACTGCCCCCCATGATCAATAGCACAGGCTTTTTGCCTGTGAGATTGGATAGTGCTAGCCCTTTCTGCCTGTCCCCTTCGAAAAGGGAGCGGCGCACGGGGCTTCCGGTATGGAGTACCTTTTTATTGCGGATATGCTCCGCCGTCTCGGGAAATGACGTGCAAATCATGGAGGCGAAGGGCATGGCGAGCTTGTTGGCCAGCCCCGGTGTGATGTCCGACTCGTGGAGGATCATCGGCACACGGGCGAGCCACGCGCCGGCCACCACCGGCACCGTCACAAATCCCCCCTTGGAGAATACCACCGCCGGGCGGATTTTTCGCATGAGGGCGTGGGCCTGCCCGGCGCCCGCCAGCACCCGGAAAGGATCGGTGAAGTTCCGCCAGTCGAAATACCGCCTAAGCTTCCCCGACGACACCGCGTGGTAGGCGATCCCGGGGATATCCTCGATAAGGCCCCGCTCCATCCCGTCGGCGGTCCCCACGTAGTGGACCTCCCACTCCTTGCGGTCCAGCTGTTCCAGTATGGCCAGATTGGGCGTCACATGTCCGGCGGTCCCCCCGCCGGTGAATACGATGCGCTTCATATGTACCTCTCTCCCAGTATGCCCTTTTATATCGTGTTGACCGGGCAATAGCCTTCCCGACCATTGTATGGGTAGAGAACGTGGCTCGTGACTATTTATACCCGTTCGGGGGCGGCTAGTCCGATGAGCCCCAGGCCCGTACGCAGCACCCGCTGGGTGCAGGCGGTGATGGCCAGCCTCGCGGCCCTCAGTTCCGCATCCTCCACCAGTATGGAGTGCTCGTGATAAAACCGGTTGAAGCTCTGGGCGAGATCCACCAGGTACCGGGTCACGATGGAGGGCTCCCGGTCCTCCATGGCCAGGCGGACCCGCTCGGGGAACCGGTACAGCGTCTTCAACAGCGCCTGTGACTCGGCCTCCGTCAATAGCGCCCCGTCGATGTCCGGTACGGGCGTTTCCCCCGCCTTTCGCAGCACGCTCCCCGCCCGGGCGTGGGTGTACTGGACATAGGGACCGGTCTCCCCGTCGAAATTCAGTATCTCGTCCCAGGAAAAGGACACGTCCTTGATCCTTTTGCTGGATAGATCGCTGAACACGATGGCCCCCACCCCCATCTGCCGGGCGACCTCTTCTTTGTTGGGCAGATCCGGGTTCTTCTCCTCGATGGTGGCCAGGGTCTTCTCTACGGCCCTGCCGAATAATTCATCCAAAAGCACCACCTTGCCCTTTCGGGTGGAGAGTTTTTCGCCCCCCATGCTCACGGTGCCGAAGGGCACGTGATAAAGGTCTTTGGCCCAGTCATAGCCCATCAATTCCACCACCTTGAACCACTGCTGGAAATGCAGGCTCTGGGTCACCCCCACCACGTAGAGGCATTTATCGAAATCATAGGTCTTTTTCCTGTAAATCGCCGCCGCGATATCCCGGGTGGTGTAGAGGGTGGAGCCGTCGGACTTGACGATGAGGGAGGGGGGCATGTCGTAGTCAGAGAGGTCCACGATTTTGGCCCCTTCGCTCTCGGTCAATAGTCCCTTTTCGTCCAATTCCTCTACCACGGCGTCCATCTTGTCCTCGTAGAAGCTCTCCCCGGCCCAGCTCTCAAAGTCTACGCCGAGCAGGGCGTAGATCTTCTTGAATTCCTTGAGGCTGATCTCCATCATCCATTTCCAGAGGGAAAGGGCCTCGCTATCTCCCCGCTCCATTTTCGAGAACCACTGGCGCGCCTCTTCGTCCAGGGAGGGGTCCTTCTCGGCCTCGTCGTGGAATCTCACATAGAGCTCCATCAGCGCGGCGATGAGCCCTTCCTCCACCGCTTCCCGGCTTCCCCATTTCTTGAAGGCCACGATGAGTTTTCCGAATTGGGTGCCCCAGTCCCCCAGGTGGTTGATCCCCACGCATTTGTATCCCATGAATTCGTGGATATTATAGAGGGCCTTTCCGATTACCGTGGAGCGCAGGTGACCGATGTGGAAGGGCTTGGCGATATTGGGGGCCGAATAGTCGAGCACTACGGTCTTTCCGTTCCCCTCCGTAGAGGAGCCGTATTTGGTTTCTTTATCCAATATATCCGCTACAAGCGCCTTGGCGAAGGCACCCTGGTCGATGAATACATTGAGATACCCCTTGACCGCCTCCACCCGGTCCACCATGGGGGCGGCGGGGAAGTCATGGGCGAGGCTTTCGGCGATCTGCACCGGGCTTTTGCGCAATACCCTGCTCAATTGGAAACAGGGCAGGGCTACGTCCCCCATCTCCGCGTTGGGGGGGTATTCCAGCAATGCCCGTATCTCATCGGCGGAGAGCTCCGCCACAATCTCGCTCAATGGCTTCGCGACTAGCTGTTTCAGATCGGTCATAGGGCGCCTCTTTTCTTCTATTAGTATGTACGTCATTTCCGCTGGCTAAAATGGGACAAACGTACGGCAAATCAAACATTTCCATTATACTACCATACCCCTGCCCAAAAGCAAAGCATCACAGGCTTTCTCGGCACTCTGGGTTGTTTCTGCGGTTTGCTGTGCCATACCGTGCCGCCGTGATAAGGCGGCCCGGCAGGGCAAGGGCCCTTGGTTGCCAAAGGTCCTCTATGGCAATGCCGCCGGATTTGGTCTATAATAGTGTCTGCCGACGGACCGGCCTTATGGGTTCGTCCAGGCGGCGCTGACAGCGGCCGCGACACGACTATTATGTATAGAAAAGGAATGACAGTATGACCCGTACCCGTTTCGCCCCCAGCCCCACCGGCTACATGCATATCGGAAACCTCCGCACGGCCCTTTACGCCTACCTCATCGCCAAGAGCCAGGGAGGATCGTTTATCCTGCGTATCGAGGACACCGACCAGGAGCGGTATGTGGAGGGCGCGGTGGATATCATTCTCTCATCGCTAGAAAAAGCGGGACTTACATACGACGAGGGTCCCGGCGTCGGGGGGGACTACGGCCCCTATGTCCAGAGCGAGCGGAAGAGCGGGTATTTGGAATACGCCAAGCAGCTCATCGAGGGCGGACACGCCTACTACTGCTTCTGCACCAAGGAGCGGCTGGCGGGACTGAAGACCGACCAGGGGGCATACCGCTACGACGGCCATTGCGCCGCGTTGAGCAAAGAGGAAGTTTCGGAGAAACTGGCCGCCGGGATTCCCTATGTGATCCGCCAGAAGATGCCCCGTGAGGGGACCACGGTGTTTCAGGACGCGGTCTACGGAGAGATCGCTGTGGACAACGAGGAACTGGAGGACCAGATACTCATCAAGTCCGACGGCATGCCCACTTACAATTTCGCCAATGTTATCGATGACCATCTGATGGACATCACCCATATCCTGCGGGGGAGCGAGTACTTATCCAGCACCCCCAAGTACAGCCTGCTGTACGCCGCCCTGGGGTGGGACCAGCCCGCCTACGTCCATCTGCCCCTGATTACCAAGGAGGGGGGCAAGAAATTATCCAAGCGGGAGGGGGATGCCTCCTTCGAGGATCTGATGGGGTCCGGGTACCTTCCCAAGGCCATTGTCAATTACATCGCGCTGCTGGGATGGAGCCCCGGGGACGACCGGGAGATCTTCAGCCTGGAGGAACTGACGGAGGTTTTTTCGGTCAAGGGGATCAATAAGAGCCCGTCGGTCTTTGATATGAATAAACTGAAGTGGATGAACGGGGAATACCTGCGCGCCCTCTCCCCGGAAGCGTTTCACGAGGCGGCGCTGCCCTGGATACGGGAGGCGGTAAAGCGACAGGATATCGACACCATGTACCTCAGCGGCCTGCTGCAGAAACGCACCGAGGTACTCTCCGACATCGCGTATATGGTGGATTTTGTGGATACATTGCCTTCCTACGACGCGGACCTGTACCTGCACAAGCGGCAGAAGTGCAGGTATGACAATAGTTTGGAAAGCCTCAAGGCCGCACGGGAGGCGCTGTCGGCCCTTTCCGAGTGGAATCAGGAAACCGTCCACGAGAGCCTGTTTTCGTTGATCGCCGCTATGGAGATCAAGACCGGGCAGATGATGTGGCCGGTACGCACGGCCCTATCCGGCAAGCCCTTCTCCCCCGGGGGCGGGGTGGACCTGGCGATCCTTTTGGGCCGGGAGGAGACAATGGATCGGATTGACACGGGGATAGCCATTTTAGAGAAAGCCATGGATACGGAGTAAGCCGTATGGGGAAAGGGGTAAATAGTATGGTAAGCGTATGCGGTCTCGTCTGCGACGGCTGCCGGGCCTTCGGCACGGTGTGCAAGGGGTGCCGGATCGAAAACGGGAAGCCCTTCTGGACAAAGAACGAGGGCAAGCGGTTTTGCGAGATATTCTCCTGCTGCATCTATAAAAAGAAGCTCAATCACTGCGGGGAGTGCGAGGAAGTCCCCTGCAAGTACTACATCAAGTCCAAGGACCCGCTGCTTAGCGAAGAGGAATTTACGAAGGCGCTGGAAGAGCGGGTTGAGCGGCTGAAGGACGCGCTGGCGGGGGGCTTGGAGGAGAGCGCCGCCGCCGAAGACGGGGAAGAGGGGCAGTGATGCGCCTTCTGTCCTGGAATGTCAACGGGCTTAGGGCGGTGCAGAAAAAGGGCTTTCTGGACTGGTTCCTGTCCGAGTCCCCCGAGGTCCTCTGCCTGCAGGAGACGAAAGCAAGCCCCGACCAGCTCGACGACGAGCTTTTAGAGGTCCCCGGCTATCACGCCTATTTTGATTCCCACAAGACCAAGAAGGGATACAGCGGGGTGGCCCTCTACACCAAGGCCGAGCCCATCTCTGTCGAGTACGGCATCGGGATCGATATCTACGACACCGAGGGGCGGATGATCATCGCCGAGTACCCCGGCTTTATTCTCTGCAATGTCTATTTCCCCAACGGCAAGATGGAGGGACGGCTCAGCTACAAGCTAGACTTCTACGAGGAATTCTTGGCCTACTGCGACGAGCGTCGGGAGGATGGGGCGAGCATCATCATCTGCGGGGACTTCAATACCGCCCACCACCCCATCGATCTCAAAAACCCCAAGGCCAACGAGGAAATATCCGGGTTCCTCTCCGTCGAGCGGGCGTGGATGGACAAGCTGGAATCCCACGGCTATGTGGACGCCTATAGGCATATGTACCCCGAGCGGGTCCAGTATTCCTGGTGGAGCTATATGCGACGGGCCCGGGAGCGCGATTCCGGGTGGCGGCTGGATTACCACTATATTTCCGAGGACCTGTTGCCCCGTGTCAAGGATGCCAGGATTCTCACCGACGTCATGGGCTCCGACCACTGTCCGGTAGAGCTGGACCTGACATAAGTCGAAGGAGAAACGTAATGAAGCGGTTTTCGTTCAAGAAGATCGACGCATTCGCGGCCGCCGGTTCCTCCGGGAACCCGGCGGCCTGCGTGTATCTCACTGAGGAAGCTTCCCCGGAGGATATGCAGCGGATGGCCCGGGAGTTGAAAGGGTTTGTCAGCGAGGTGGTCTACTGCCTTCCTTTGCGGGAGAGCGGCATTGACTATTCCCTTCGGTATTACTCCTCCGAGTGTGAGGTGGCCTTCTGCGGCCACGGCACCATCGCCTGCATGTACGATCTCATCGCCCGTGACCCGGCACTGCTGGCCTGGCCGGAGATCATGATCCGCACCTCCATGGGGGACCTTACGGTATACAATCGGATCGGAACAAAGGACGCGGTCTACATCAGCGCCCCCCTGCCGCCCTCGGCGCCCGGAACGAACGAAACGCCGCGGAACGTATCCGTGTCGAAATCATGTCGAAACGAAAAGCAACAAAACGCTTTTGACCCCAAAACGTTTAAAAATGAAACGCTCGCCGACCGCCTCGGCCTCCCCATATCCAAGCTGGATGAGAACCTGCCCGTCGACTTCATCAACGCGGGCCTGGATACACTGATCGTCCCTATCCGCGGGCTTTTTGACCTTCTTTCCCTACGGCCCGACGAGGCCCCGCTTAAGGACTATTGCGTCGAAAACGGTGTGGATATCATCACGGTGCTCAGCCTCGATCCCCAAACGAACGTCGTTCATACCAGGGTCTTCGCTCCCCGCTTCGGGTACCTGGAGGACCCGGCCACCGGCTCAGGGAACTCCGCCGTGGGCTACTATCTGTTGCGGAACGGCCTGTGGGGCGGCGGCCCCCTAACCATCGAGCAAGGCCCCGGACCCGTCTTCAATCGTATCAAGCTTGACAGTATCGCGAGGCCTGGCGGAGAGAGGCAGGTATTGTTTGGCGGATCGGCGACGGTACGGATCGAGGGGCGGTACTTCCTATAATAAGGGGCTAGCCGAGCATCTCTCTCTCCACGGTGTCCAGCACCGCCTCCCGGAGGGGGCGCCCCTCCACACAGGGGCGGAAGGCGATCTTGACCTTAGAGGCCCAGCGGTTGTCTAAAAGGGTGATCCTAAAGCCGTTCCGGGGGGCCATGTGGGCGAAGTGCCGGGAGGAGACCATCACTCCCATGTGGGTCATGATATTGCGGGCCACGGCGAACCCGACGAGATCAAAGGGCCTCAGCTCCTCGATGGTCTTGACCCGGGGAAAGCCCATGGCCTTGAGTCCGTTCAGCATCCGGTCGGGATCCTGCTTGAACCAGTGGCGGTGGATCGGCCGCCCGTCCCCATCGGGAAAATCAAATCCGAACTGCTTATAGAACATCACCACGAACCCCAGGCAGTCCAGTTCCACCCCTGGCGTCCGCCCGTTGTGCACAAAGGGCGTATGGAGAAAGGGGGTCAGCTTATCCTTAATATAATGGGGAATCATCAGATCCATCACGTTCATCCTTTCGATGGCCAGTGTTTTATCCTATGCGCGGGGTCGGTCCGATAGAAAGCATTCTCACCAAACGGTCCGGCATTGAATACAATGGCATAGTGAAATCTGATAAAGAGAGGTGAACCTGCATGGGATATGGTGGATTTGGCGGCTGCGGCAAGGGCTGCGGAATCGGAGACGATAACGGGATATTCTTCATCGTGCTGATCATTATATTATTCGCCTGTTGTGATGGCGGATTCGGCGGTATCGGAAAAGGATGCGGCGGTGACGAGGGATGGATCTGGATCCTCGTGATCCTGGGGCTCTTGTGTCTGTGCAATCCCGGATTCGGAGGAATCTTCGGATTGGGCGGACCAAAGGCTGACACAACTGAGATCACAGAGTAGAAAAGGTGGGATTTGGCACACAAATAAACCATAAAAGTGCCGAAAAACGGGGTTGACAGCTACATACCAGGATGTTATTATAGGGGAGCCGCTTCGGGAGAGGCGGCTTACTGTTCCTTGAAAAGTGGATAGAGGATAAAAGCACAAGCGAGGTGTCTGTAGATGTTGGGAACCCAAGCCGGGGCTCAACAAATCGCAGGCATCACAAGAGCCTGAAAAAGTGGACATGGAAGACATGTCCCTGTCAAGATTAACGAGAGAGTTTGATCCTGGCTCAGGACGAACGCTGGCGGCGTGCTTAACACATGCAAGTCGAACGAAGA
>Ga0207721_100081_pt1 | contig 94314 bp, 74 predicted proteins | sample TtaePargueraPR_3_FD_187756 | JGI IMG/M metagenome (GOLD analysis project Ga0207721, IMG submission 187756) | Aerobic enrichment media microbial communities from Bioluminiscent Bay, La Parguera, Puerto Rico - Tt and P2 (1) (SPAdes) | ecosystem: Environmental > Aquatic > Marine > Unclassified ... | reverse complement strand
ATCATACTGGTACTCGGTGGAGTTTCCTCTCTGATCGGTCACCTTTTTAATATCACCGGCTCCGTTATATTTATATTTTACTTTGGAACCGTCCTGATATATAACATTTTCTAAGCGATTCATAGCATCATAAGTGTAGTAAACAGTTTTTGAATCTCTGTCAGTGTAAGAACTTATATTGCCTTCCTCATCGTAAGTGTACTTTTCAAAAGTTTCATCAACATAAATTACTTTTGTCAAATTCCCCAAGCAGTCGTACTTATATTCTAGAGTGTTTTTATACTTGTCTGTAAAAGTATATATTTTCCCAATTTCGTTGTACAATGCCTTTGAAACTCTTCCGGCACCATCAACATTTTCTATTAAACGCCCCATGTTGTCATAAATATTTTGTGTAGTTACAACTTCGGTAACCCCTTCACTTACAGTTCTTGTATATTCTGCTTTTCCCCATCTTCCATTGGCATCATACTCAGTAAAAGCAGTCTCAACACCAAGAGCGTCGGTTTGTGTCTCTAGATTTCCAGTAACATTGTCATAGTGCAATTTCAATATTTCATTATTCATCTGGTCTGTCACAGTCTTAACTCGATTAGCCGAATCGTATGACAATCCTATAACGCCACCTTCTCCATCTTTTGTCTGCACTAATCTTTTGTAAGCATCATAGTCATTGTCAACTAAATTCAATTCATTATTAGAAAAATCAGATACCGTATCAACATTACCCTTTTCATCGTATTGACTCTCCACATAATTTCCATCGGCATCAGTGATCCTTGTCATCTTTATTGTGCCATTGTCATTTAACTCATAGTCATAATCAAAGCTACCTTTTGGACCTGTAACTGTATCTGTAAGACCATTGTCCTTATATGTATAAGTTGTTGTATATCCAGCTGCATCTTTAATACTCTCTAAACTGCCATCTGATTTAAAAGTATAAATTGTTGAATTTTTTCTTCTATCTAAAACTGTAATAACTTCTTTTGAATCTATAGTTTCCTGCTTAAATTCACTTCTTCTGTTTGCAGCATCGTAGACATATTTGAGTCTTCCCATTTCATCATAGACATTTCTAGTTATAACTTCATTATCGTGATTTACAACGTGGGTTATTCTGTGTTCACTGTCATAAATAAATTTTGTCTTATTCCCTTCCAAATCTGTAAACGATACCAAGTCACCATATTGATCATATTCGTAGCTTACATTATTATCTTTCAAATCCGATGCACTTTTTATAACTCCATCAGCCTTCAAATAGCTTAATTTCTTTGTAACACTTCCCCTTGTATACTGAATTCCGTCTGTTTCAGGAACTACTTTTACTCCATAGGAATCCGTAATACTTGCAACTTCTCCCGAAGAATCAAATTTAACTACTTTTCCATCCTGTGTAGTAAGGGTATATTTCCCTTGATGGTAAATTTCTTCAGAAAACTCATCTATAAAATACTTCCACAGCCCAAATTCATTACTAAGTATATTGTTATATATATGTACTTCCATATTCTCAGCAGTAAGTGTTGAATAGGTTCCTGCCACCGGCTCAAATATCACTTCAAATGTAGCCATTCCCTCGGTACCCAAACTGTAATAACCCAAAGGATCGGTTGCATAGATATTTTTGAGTTTAACCAAAAACTTATCTGTTCTTCCATCAGGATAAGAAATCACTATATAATGTGGCTTATCTTCTTTAACGAAATATACTCCTGCTTGATAATTTTTAGACCAGCCCTTTGAAAGCTTGTAGCTTTCTTTAAGTCTTATTCCGTCTATTTCTGAGGTCCAGCCATATCCAAAATCACCTTTGGTTCTATTTGTGCTGTCATAATATCTTTTCATTTCCAATGGCATTCCATTTACAACAGGGATTGAAATATCTGAATATGCAACACTAAAGTTTCTCAGAGTCATTTTGCCTTCTGCCAAAACAGTTGTAACTGCCTGTTTAGATAAGCCTCCGTTGTCATATGCAGTAAGTCTTATATCGTACAAACCTTTCTTTACAGTACTTGGATCAAAACTTCCTAGCACCCCTTCTTCAACATTTGTTGTACCTTCTGCAAAACAGATGTAATTGTTTTTATCTTTCTGGCTGTATTCCAATATATAATTACAGAGATTATCATCCTTTGCCGTTCCAGTTATTTCTATCGGCATAGTTGCAGCGCTTCCAAATTCCGGTGATGTTATTGACACTTGAGGTGCAGTACCATCAGAAGCTGTTACACATCTAAACTCTTTAGATGCATAACCTTCATTTTCGGAATCATCATATGCAAAAAACTCAACTTTATACACTCCAACTTCTTCAGGAATATATTCTGCTATACCTTGCTCATTTAGTGAAACTTCTGTTCCATTTACTTTCAACACTTTTGTTTTGACACCATTGTCATCAGTCGCAGAAGTTTCTATTTGAATACTTTCGTTTGCAGAAACTTTCTGTGTTTGAAGCTCCAATGCTACATATGGTCTTATGTAGTCGTCCATGATTATTGGAGACGGAGATGGAAGTATTGTAGGAAATGATTCTTGCGAGGTTCTAAATGCTCTAAATTCTTTTATTGAAATATTTCCATCGTCACTTCCCTCTATACCTGTTATAGTGAGCCTTAAAAATCTTGCTTTTGTCTCTTCAAAACTGTCTGTATATGTATCCGATGATGAAGTATTGGAAGTTTTGTCAACTATCACAGTATAGTTATCATCATCCATTGAAGCTTCAATCTTGTATTTATATGCTTCATCCTCATCGGTTATAAACTCTGTCTTATTTAGTAAAAATTCATTTCCCAAATCAATTCTAATCCACTGTCCAAAACCTTCTGCTGTCCACATAGATTCCATTATCCCATCAACAGCTCTGTCTGCTTCAAAACCCTCTGCTATACAAGATGAGCATAATGCTATTTTGTCTCTTGCAACATCATTTAATATTGGTGCTATTGTTTGCACAGGTTGTGTCGGTGTAGGTTTTACTGTTGGTGTTGCTGTTGGTGTTGGTGTTGGTGTTGGTGTTGCTGTCGGTGTTGGTGTTGCTGTTGGTGTTGCTGTTGGTGTTGCTGTTGCTGTTACTGTTGCCGTTACTGTTGCCGTTGTTGTTGCCGTTGCTGTTGCTGTTGCTGTTACTGTTGCCGTTACTGTTGCCGTTGTTGTTGCCGTTGCTGTTGCTGTTGCCGTTGTTGTTGGTGTTGCTGTCACCACTATATTTTCCTTTGGAAACTCTTTGATTTTGCCAAGCAAATACATTCTCATGTATGCAAAATCTAAGCTGTTAAAATTATCATCTCCTGTTACATCCGATGCCCATAAGCCGTCATCTGATGGAAATTCACTCCTTGTCCCTAGAAGTATCATTCTCATATAAGCAAAATCGAGACTGTTTACATCTCCGTTTCCATCAACATCACCTACAAGCTTTACATTTTCTTCTGCATAACTTGTCCCAATAAATCCAAGGATATTAGTCGTAGTCATTATCTGGACTAATAATGCACATGAAACAATCATAGAAATGATACTTTTTCTCTTTTTCATTTAAAATTTACCCCCATAATAATTATAAATTCTATACTATATTTTTCTCGAAAAACATACCACTCCATTTCCTTTTTCGAGAAATAATATACAAATAAACCAACAATTTTATACTCTAATATTTATTTTATCAATAAGACACATCATTGTAAACACATAAGTAATAAGTAATAATAAGTAATTTCAAGAACAGAAAGGGTGCAGTTATTGATTTTGTAACATATTATTCCAAGAGTTAAATGTTCTATTTCCAAAAAGCATTAAAAATTTTGGAATCTAATAGTTTTTATTAATTTAATTTAATAATTATTGTTTATATTTTATTGACAAACGCTATGTTTAAAGTATAATAATAAATAGTTTTATCATAAATATATTTTATAATAAAACTATTTATAAAAGGTAATTTTTTGAAACGCCTTAAGTAATGTATAACATCTTTCGATAAATATATGGTTAGGAAATGGGGTTGTAGAATGCAAAACGAGAAAAATATTGAAATATGCAATAAATTTCTTATGTTTGCTTTCCATTTAAAGTGTTGGATGAATGCAAATTATCTGAAAAAATTTAATATTAATGGCAAAGGTGATTTTGAACTTACTGAGAGACAGTTTGAAATATTGATTACATTAAAGTTTTTAAAAAATGGAACTATATCAGACTTAGAAGACAGACTTCATGTTACAAGCAGCTCTCTTTCTACAACCACTTCAAAAATGGTTAAATTGGGTTATATCAAAAGAGTCTTACCCAAAGGCAATGAGGATCGGAGAAAAACCTATCTTAACATAACAAAAAAGGGTGAAAAAGCCATTACAGACATGCACAAGAACTTAATAGAGGCAATCGGCTATTTTCATAGTGAACTAAATGCGGAACAAAAAAAAGTCTTCTCCGAGGGCGTTGATAAATTAGTTCAAATATTTGATAATAAGGAATAAAATATTTTAAAATTATTCCCAAATAATATATAGATTTCTAGGAGGATTAAAGATGAAATTTTTCAAAGTCTTAACAGTGCTAATTTGCACTACCATTTTATTTTCAGCATGTAGTTCTAAAGAGGATGAAACAAAAACGCCAACTGAAAACAATGTTATTCCTGTTTCAGTAGAACAAGTAAAAAAAGGTGATATTTCAACATCTTTTAGATACAGCGGTACTATTAAAACTAATAAAGAAGTTATGGTTGTCAGCAAAGTCTCTGGCAGAGTTAAAGAAATCTTTTTTAGAGTTGGAGATGATGTAAAAAAAGGAGACATCCTATTCACTGTAGATGACAAAGATATACAAGATTCCATAAAAAGCTTGGAACTACAGTTAAAATCAGCCCAAATCGCTGTAAATATGGCCGAAAAAGCCTTAGTTGCTTCAAAAGGAAGTCAATTGCAGCAGCAATTAACTCAAGCGGAAACTTCACTAAAGACTTCAGAACTTCAGTATAATGATGCCAAAAAAAACTTCGAAGATATAAAATTGTTATATGAAGCAGGTTCTGTGTCACAACAGCAATACCAACAGACAAAAACAGCATATGAAACAGCTCAAATATCATTTAATGCGGCAAAACAATCCTATGATCTATTAGTCAACAAAACCTCTAAAGAAAATATTGACAGAGCAAAAGATCAATTAAATCAATCTATAGCATCTAAAGAAAATGTTGAATTTCAATTAAAAAAAGCAAAAGAAAATTTGGCAGAAACCAAAGTAAAAAGCCCAATAAACGGAGTTGTCAGCAGTAGGACAATAGAAGAAGGAGAAATGATCGGAGGCTCAAGTGTACCTTTTGTTGTGGTTCAAATAAATCCGGCAGTTTTTGCTGTAAATGTATCTGAACAAATGCTTGGAAGTATTAAAGAAGGAGATTCAGTAAATATAGCTGTTGGATCTATAAAAGATAAAAGCTTCCTAGGAAAAATTAGATCCATTGCTCCTGTTGCCGATGAAAGAGCCGCAACTTATCCTGTTGAAATAGAAATTGAAAATAACAATAATGAGTTAAAAGCTGGCATGTTTGGAGAAGTTGAGTTTATAACAAATAAAAAAGAAAATACTATTGTTGTTAACAGAGAAACTATTGTAGAAAAGAATCAAAAATCTTATATTTTCACAGCAACCAAGGACAACAAATCAAAATTGGTTGAGGTTCAGATAGGAATTGATAACGGGAAAGAAATTGAAATAACAAAGGGTTTAGAAATTGGTCAGACCATTATTGTAAAAGGTCAAGATTATTTAGTAGATGGTAATAGTATTAAAATTACCGAAGAGTAAGGCTTAAGGAGTTTTAAAAAACAACATATTCAATGCTTCAGTTACAAAGCCCATTATGGAAGCTTTTAAACTCCTAAGCATATGAACATTATGTTGCGATATAAAAATGGCAATCAAGTTTTTTGAAACTCCCGTTAATCATTTACTTGATTTTGCATTATTACAGAAAATAACCTAAGGGATAATGAAAAACAACTACCTATTTTCATATTGTGTTATGAAACATTATTAAATCAAGTTTTTTCGTTATCCCAGAGTTGGAACTAATATTTTAATCGTTCCTAACCTTAAATATAAGGAGAGACTAAGAATTATGAAATTATCAAAAGTATCAATACGACGTCCTGTAACAACCATAATGATTATGCTTATAGTAATATTATTAGGTGTCATTTCAATAACACGGCTTTCCGTTGATTTGTTTCCTAATATGAGCTTACCTTATGCAGTAGTCTTAACGGATTATGAAGGCGCAGGACCTCAAGAAATTGAAACGCTTCTTACAAGACCTTTAGAAGGACAACTTGGTACAGTAAGCAATTTAAAAAATATAACCTCTTCATCTTCAAACGGCTCCTCTATGGTTATGTTGGAGTTCAATGATAATACGGATATGAATTTTGCTACATTGGATATTCGTGAAAAAATAGATATGATAAAGGGATATTTGCCAGAGGATGTCGGAGAACCAATGGTTATTAAGATAGATCCTAATATGATGGCTTCAATGGAAATCGGAATAAGCGGAAACTATGATTTAGCTCAAATAAAAGAAATAACTGAAGACAAAATAATCAATAAGATTGAAAGAATCCCTGGTGTAGCATCGGTAAGTATAAATGGAGGTCAAGAAAAAGAGATACAAATAACCTTGAACTCTTCAAAATTAAAGGGTTACAACATTACTCCATCAACTATAGCATCTGTTTTAAGAGCGGAAAATATTAATCTTCCCGGAGGAGATGTAAAATACGGTAATAAGACTCTTACTTTAAGATCAATTGGTGAATTTAAGAGTGTAGAAGAAATCAGAAATCTTCCAATCACTTTACCGGGCGCAACTATATATCTTAGAGATATTGCAACAGTAAAAGAATCTTTTAAAGAAATGAAAAGTTTTTCATATATAAACGGTAATCCAAGTATTAATTTGAGCATACAAAAACAGTCTACCGCTAATACTGTTGCGGTTGCAAAAGCAGTCCGTAATACACTAGATGAAATAAGAAAAGAACAAAAAGGCCTTGAAATTACAATAATAACCGATAACGCAAGGTTTATTCAGTCATCCATTGGAAACGTTGCCACTACTGCGGTTGTAGGTGGTATACTAGCTGTACTTATACTCTTTATTTTCTTAAGAAATATCAGAAGTACTTTGATTATCGGTATATCTATACCTGTGTCTGTTATTAGTGTATTTTCGTTAATGTATTTTGGCGGATTAACACTAAACATGGTATCTTTAGGAGGTTTATCCTTAGGCGTAGGAATGCTGGTAGACAACTCAATTGTTGTTTTGGAAAACATATATAGGTTCAGACAAAAGGGATTTAGCAGAAAAGAGGCTGCAGATCAAGGAGCGTCAGAGGTTGGAATGGCAGTTTTGGCTTCAACTTTAACTACAATAGCAGTATTTCTGCCCGTTGTTTTCGTGCAAGGTATTGCAGCAGATATTTTTAAAGATATGGCCCTTACTGTTACCTTCTCTTTGGCTGCATCATTATTGGTCGCTTTAACAGTCGTGCCGATGCTTTCCTCAAAGATTTTAAAAGTAGAAAAAAGTGATAAAAACACGATTATTTCAAAAATAATGAATGCCTTTGAAAAAGTATTAAATTCTATTGACAACCGTTATAGAAAGATTCTCAATTGGTGTATGCACCACAGAAAGTCAACAGTATTGATTACTTTAGCAGTTTTTTCAATAACAATGGCACTAATCCCTTTAGTTGGAATGGAAATGATGCCTAGTACCGACGAAGGGCAGTTTTCAGTATCAATTGATTTACCTAAGGGAACTGTTGTTGAAGATACTTTTGAAGTTGTAGATCAAGTTGATAAAATTGTCAACGAAATTCCTGAAGTACAACAAGTCTTCTATTCTGTTGGAGGCAGCGGAGATATGTTAAGCACCGGTAGCTCTAATTCTGCAAGTTTTACTGTCAATGTTGGAAAAGTAGAAGATAGAAAAAGAGGCATAGAAGAAATAGTAAATAGCATACGTGAAAGTCTTAACAGTATTTCAGGAGCAGAAATCACCGTTGCAGTTACCAGCACATCTATGGGAGGAATGACCGGAGGAAAACCTATTACTATCCAAATAAGCGGAGACGATCTTTCAGTTCTCTCAACCATTGCAAATGACTTTGTAAAAGAGATGGAAACCCTTCCAGATCTAATAGATGTATCCTCTTCCCTAGAAGAAGGAATTCCTGAAGCACAATTAATTGTTGACAGAAATAAAGCTTCAAGATATGGACTGAACATGATTACAATAGCAAATGCCATTTTGTCTGCAGTTGACGGAAGTGTAGCAACTCAGTACAAGATTGATGGCACAGAAATTGATGTCAGAATTCAATATAACAAAAATGAAATAAACTACCTCCCGGATCTCAATAACGTCACAATTAATACGTCTTCTGGTGGGCATGTAAATTTAGATGAAATCGCCACTATAAGAAGAGAGATCGGACCTGTAAGTATATCTAGAGATAATCAAAAAAGAGTTGTAACAGTTGAATCAGATTTAGTTGATATTGATACGGGTTCTGCAAAAGAAATAATTGAAGATAAGTTGTCAACTTATAATATGCCGGATGGATACGAGTATGAGTTTACAGGTGAAACTGAAGAGATGATGGAATCCTTTGAAAGTTTAGGCTTAGCTTTAATACTTGCTATTATATTGGTATACATGGTTTTGGCATCCCAGTTTGAGTCTTTAATCCACCCATTTACAATAATGTTTTCGGTTCCATTAGCACTGACAGGAGCTATGCTTGCTCTCTTTATAACAAATAACAACTTAAGTATGCCAGCTTTTATCGGCTTAATCATGTTGGCCGGAATTGTAGTTAATAACGCTATTGTTCTGGTGGATTATATAAATACCTTAAGAGGAAGGGGCCAAGAAAGAACAGAAGCTATACTAAACGCCGGTCCTACCAGATTAAGACCTATATTAATGACAACACTAACAACTGTTCTTGCTATGTTGCCAATGGCACTAGGCCTTGGAGAGGGCTCAGAATTAATGGCACCTATGGCAACAGCCGTAATTGGAGGATTACTATTATCTACAGTTTTAACCTTGGTAATTATTCCTGTAAATTACTCTTTATTTGATGATTTAATAATTAAGATAAAGAAAACCTTCTTTAAAAAGAAGCAAGTAAATAAGGATTTGCTGCAACTTTAAAACGTGATTTTAATAAGAAAAGGGCTTTGTACACCGAGCCCTTTTTTTATTTTTTAGGAAAATTTTTTGCCTAAAAACTTATGGATTATTATAATTAGTTGGAAACTTTCCTCAACACTCCAATTTTTATACTTGCAGTAAAAGACACTAAAAAGAAACCAATAATGACCATTAGATGGCTAACAATTGAAAGAAAATCCTCGTTCCTTATAATAATTTTCTCAATTCCAATCATAAAGGCACCTGTTGGTAAAAATGATGCTACCGTTTGAAGTGCTTTTGGCACCTGTTCCAACGGGAACCATAGACCTCCTAAAGGTGATAATAACATAATAACAAAGAACGAAAGCCCTATTGCGCTTATCCTTGTTTTTGCAATTATTGATATCAACAACCCCAACGAAGCGGCTTGAAGTATAAATGCTATATTCAACAAAATCAATAAAAACACATTACCTACAGGCACCTGTAAAGCAAAATGCCCTATCCCAAAAAACAGCGCAAATTGAAGCATTGAAAGAAGTCCTATATAAGTTAGCTTTGCACCTAATATGGTAAATAAGCTTACAGGAGATAGTGCTAGTCTCGTCAATGTACCTGAAAGTTTTTCTTCAAGAATATTAGTTGAGCCCCACAATATGCAAAGGAAAAGTATAAACATTGCTGTCATACCACATGTTGTTTGATTAAAACTTGACATCCTTCCTTTTTTCTGTGTAGGAATAACATATTCTTTATTTACCTCAACAGGATCCTTTGTTACGTTTCTAACATATTCTCTTGCAACTCCTACAACTTTCTCTGGATTTTGATCAGGATAAAGTACATCAAAAGTATATGATGTTGTCATAACACCCATAACTCTGGTATTAAATTTTTCAATGAAACTACCAGTAATCCCTTCAATAACAGAAGAATTTATTAACTTGCTATTATCTAAAACAAGTTTTACTTCAGCATCCCCACTTTCATGACTTCCGTCAAATCCCTTAGGTATTACTAAATACCCTGTCACTTTCTCCTGCTTTAGTTCTTCTGAGGCATGTTCTTCATCTTCATACTCTTTTATAACTAACGCACTTACTTCTTTTAAAGAATTAAAAAGGCCAGTAGTAAGATCAGTATCGCCGTCATAGTTTACAATCCCCAAATTATATTTTACTTCATTATCCTGAAAAGCAAACCCCATAATCATAATTATAAATATAGGAACAACAAAGAGAATTACAACTACACCAATATTTTTTCTTAAGTTTAAAAACTCCTTTCCCAACAAATCAAAAAAACTCATTACTCTCTTAACCCCCTTCCAGTAAAATGGAAAAAGACTTCTTCTAATCCAGGTTTCCTAAAGTCAATATTCTTTATTTCCGCCTTGTGATTGGTAGTTATTTTTATTATTTCAATTATATTTAAATCTCTATTTGTAATTATCTTTATTGTGTTATCTGTAATATTGATGCTATGAACCCCTGAAATAGCTTCTATCTCTTTCACTATATTATTATTCATATTATAAAATTCAATAATATATATCCTTGACTCACAGTATTTATCTATAAGGCTATTAACTGTTCCGTCAGCAATAACTTTGCCAGAATCAATAATCAAAACCCTATCTGAGAGTCTTTCAATTTCATCCACATAATGGGAGGTTAAAATGATGCTCATTTTCTTTTCTTGAAGCTCTTTTATTATGTCCCATACAACTCCACGACTTTGTGGGTCTATCCCCACCGTTGGTTCATCCATAATAACCAATCGTGGGTCATGTACCAGTGCTGCTGCAATATTCACTCTTCTTTTCATACCACCTGACAACTTCCCGACCTCTGAGTTTTTCCTTTCTGTAAGCTTAACATCATCAATTAAACTTTCTACCTTGTCTTTAAGTTTCTTTCCTCTTATACCATAAAGTTTGCCAAGAAAACTGAGATTCTCATATATAGTCATACCTTCATACAGGCATATATCCTGTGGCACTACTCCAATACATGTCTTATACTTTTTTTTATCCTTTATTACTTCATTATCAAAACAAACTTTCCCAGAATCTGGTTTTAAAAGTCCTGTAATAATATTAAACGATGTAGATTTACCAGCACCATTTGGTCCAAGTATACCTAGGATTTCTCCCTCATTTACATAGAATGAAAGTTTATCCAATACTGTTTTGGTTCCAAATGATTTTGTCAGACATTCAACATTAAGAAGTTTATTCATTCCCAGCCCCCAATTCTCTCAATTAAAAACTTCTTTAATACACTCTAAGTTTATCGCAATAATACATATTCATTTCAACGTTTTATTTGCTCTTGCCTAAACCATTAAAATACTGTTCAATTTTTTTTAAATTTGGATTTATTTTTTTCAAAATATCTCCCAAAACCTTCGTTTCCATATTTTTATTATCCTCATCCATTTCGAATTCTTCAATATAACTCAATATTGTTCCTGATTTATGTTTTTTAAATACGTGTAATACAGTCATATAAAAAAAGGGTTTGATAGGCTTTCTTCTTTGAGTTACTATCGTCAAGCTTTCCGGTATAATAACACGTTCAGATTCCCATTCGCCTACATTTTTTACACTTAATTTATATCGGACAAAACGATTATTATGAAATAAAACTTTGCTTTCTAAGCCTGAGTTAGGATTTATTTTTTTTACAAAATCCATATCAGATATTTCTAAGAAAGCCGTCTCGGGATTGCAATTTAAATAAATTTCTTCCTCTATCTTCGGCATTTGAACACACCTCACTATATAATCAAATTTAAACATCCCACTCTTTCCATATAGCAATATGATTTCCATCCGGATCACAAAAAGCAGCCCAACTTCCTCTTTCGGGTATTATCGTTTTAGTTACCAATACCTCTGCTCCCATTTCCACTGCCTTCTTCAATGTTTCATCAATTGATTTTACACGAATATAAACCAAAGGCCCCTGTTTATAATTTGTAATTCTTTTATCTGTTTTTAATATTGCACCTCCCATTGGAAAATCGGGATGAAACTTTATCAATCTGTAATTTTCTAGCCCACATTCTATTATACACCAACCAAATAGTTTTTTGTATAATTTCTCAGTTTTTTCTATATTAGTTGATATTAGTTCTATGTGGCAAGGCATATTAACCATATTATCACACACCCTCATACTAATTTAATTTAGGCAAAATCAAAAAACTTCCACCTGTGAAATAGGATTGCTAGAACAAAGCTTCATTGGCTCAAGAGGTATACTTCCAAATGAAAAATCCGGCTTTAAAAAAAAATACAATAGCTAATAGAATTTTTCACTGTTTTTGAAGCTTTATGTAAGTAACCTATTTCACAGCTCAAAAACCTTTACAACTGGAGTTTCAAAAAATTTGATACCATTTTTGCTCAGAAAAATAATGTTCCTATAATTTGAATCTTAAAAGCTTCCACGATGGGTTTTGTAGCAAAAATAATGAATATGTATTTTTTTAAACTCCCTTATTAAATATTTTCATAAGCATTTAGATCTAAATAGCCATTTCCCGTAACAGTTGTTAATAGTATATCTGAATTATTCTTTTTGGCTTCTCTAATAATCTGAGCAATTGAGTAGGACGATTCCGGAGCAGTAACTATTCCTTGTGACCTTGCCAGCATTTTTGCAGCTTCAAGAGCCTCTTGCTGTGATATAGCAACAGGTATAAACTTCTTCCTATTTAGTAGATATGAAATTATGGGAGATACGGCATGATAGCGCAAACCTGTCGCATGTATATTCGGGGGTGTATAATTGTATCCTAAAGAGTACATTTTACACTTTGGATATTGATTTGATGATACTCCTGAATAATCATACTTATATGCACCTTTGGTCATCTTTGGAACATTCTCACTTTCAATGCCATAATACTCGATTTTTTCACCGTATTTCTTCATGAATGGTAAAATCATTCCTCCAAAGCTTGATCCCCCGCCTACACAGCCAATAATCTTGTTTGGTAAAATACCCATTTCTTCTAACTGCACTATTGTTTCTTGTCCAACTATTGTATTGTATGTAAGGGTAAAATCACAAAAACTTCCTGGAAAGGTCACACACTCGTGATTTTTACTAATTATTTCAGCGACTTCTGAAAGTGCAACAGCTTCAGTGCTCTTAAATTCTGGTCCATATGCCTCTGAAATATTTCTACCCATTTCGGTTTCTAAAGAAGGCGAACTAATAACTTCTGCTCCATACATTCTCATCAAATTACATCGACCCGCCCTGCTTATAAAGGCATGATTTGCAATAAAAACTCTACATCCCAATCCAAACAATTTTGATGCTAAAGCGCCAGATGCCCCTGTCTGTCCTGCAGAGGTAGCAATCAACACAGTTTTACGATTATCAATTTTTGCATAATATGCCTGAGGAAGCATTGCATTTAGCTTAAAGCTTCCTGATGGAAGCAAATCCTCTCTTTTTAAATATATTTTACAGTTTGTATTTATCTCCTTCTCGAGTCCATAAGCACGTTGTAAAGGCGTAAATCTCCCAATATATTCATATTTTTCTCTTACTTCATAAGGAATTTCAATATATTCATCAAAAACAACCTGATGTTGCAATACACCACCTGAATATGATGGAATAAACTTTGGTGACTGAGAATAGCTTATAAACTCAGAATATATGTCGTTTAGCTCATCTTCAGGAACAAAACTCCTTGCGTTAATCCAATTTTTTATTTTATACATTTTCTGCACCCCCCTGATTTTTTTGTTAGAACCTTTTCCTATAGTAAAATTGATTTTTCTACCATGCTTTTTACTCTCTCAAAATTCTCCTGAGTGCAATCACCACATAAACTATAAAAAACTTCTCCGTCTTTATTTATAAGTAATATATAAGCAGAAGAGCTATCATCTACCATAAAGTTATCTTTATACTCATAATCCCAACACATAATTGCTTTTGAAGGTACTCCTCCCTTTAAAGTCTCCTGAGAAACAAACTCTTTTGTTATAAAATCGGGTAACTTTGGAACAAGTATAAATAATTGGATTTTAATTTCTTCTTTATTCAACACCTCTTGAAACTGTTTTTCAAATAAATCAACAAAGGATTTTACCTGTGAAGATGCCTCTCTTCCTCCAAAAACAAATATTGCCCCAATATTACTAAACTCCTTGTATGAACGAGTATTGCCTTCTAAGTCTGTTAATTCAAACTCAGGCATTTTATACTTATTTTGGCATACAGATGCTGACTTAAGGTCATTATCCGTTATTGGTGCAAACGCAGTTGACCCTGTTACGACCCTTTTCCCAACACCTCTAGCCATATCTATTGCAAAATCGGCATCCTCTATATCCTTTATCCATTCTTGGCTTTTTAGCCCAGGATGATAACTGTTATACTCTAGAAGGCTAATACCGGCAGATGCAACAATAGTTAGCTTAGCAGAAATAAAAGGAGCACTTAATTGAGATATTGGTATCTCTGACCCAATTCCTGTTGACACACAAATAACCCCTGCAACCTTTCCCCTAACAATAAATCCTTTTACTTTATGTACTTGGTCATAGTTATACTCCGCAGGCAGTTTTCTCGATTGATCAATATAAGGAGCTCTTGTAAATAGTGACGTCAAAACAGTCGGTACATGAAACCCATAATTGGGAAATGAAAAAATAAACGAATCATATTTTTCTAAGAGATCACACACCTGCATATATTGATCATCGGGCTTTTTATTGAGTGGGCACGGTTGTGGTGGCCATTTAATACAATTCTGACATCCTATACAAGGATAAATGGTATAATCCGCAAGCCTTATACTTTCTGTCATCGCCCCTTTTTCTTCAGCAGCTTCCAAAGCTTTCTGTAGCAAAAAATCAGATGTACTTTGCATAAAACCTTTTTTATGCGTTGCACAAATCCCTAAAATTTTCTTACTCATAACCATCCCCCTTTATCTACATAAAAGTCAAAAGTTTATATTTACAAGGGTGCGATCAACCTTTTTGTAATATATTATGGAAAGAACATCTGCGTAGAGGCTTAGAGAATGTTAACGAAGCGAAGGACTAGTCGAATCACTTTTCTTAGCGAAGCGAGTTTTGATTCGACCCGTAGCAAGTTTACATTCTCTTAGCCTAGGTTGCATAGGCGAGCAGTGTAGCGTAGCGAAACGACCAGCCTCGGAGCTTTAGTTCTTGGAATAATATGTTACAAATTCAAAAACTGCACCCTATTTATAATAAGGTAATTTCAAAAAAACAACTGGTCAATTGCGGTTTCAAAAAATCTAGATTGAAGGGTTTTATGACTTGAATACTGTATAGGTTATTTTTCGAAACCGCCTAAGGTGTATTTTACTTGGGGTTTAGAAACGTCTTAATGATGGAAATCACTTCATCGGGTCTTTCAAGATACATATAATGTCCAGTTCCTTTTACAACCTTAAATACTGAATCTTTTATATTATCTGCAACAAACTTGCATTGGTCAAATGTAGTAATCATATCCTTTTGGCCTGCTATTACCAACGTCTTGCTCCTAATATTTGAAATCTCATCTTGCATATCTGGGTGCTTCAACTCCATAACCAATGCCCTATGCAAATATGATGGAATCTCCCTCCAATGTTGCATAACAGTTTTCTTAACTTGTGGATATCTATCTATAAAAAAATATGGAGCAATAGAATTTTGTATAGCCTCTTTAACTGCTTCTTTATCTAAATTAGTATTATTAATTGAACTCGACCTTATATTTTCTGGTCTAAAACTTGGATGAAAATTTGCAGAAGTTCCTAAAAGGATTAATTTGTCAACCATTGGGTTGTCTAAAGCCGTTTTCATTGCCAGCGTAGCACCCAAGGAATGTCCTATTATATTAAACGTATCAAAATTTGCTTTTTTAACAAACTGTCGTATATCTTCTTGAAATGCTCTAAGACTATATCCGCTTTCAGGCTTATCTGAATCACCATGACCTCTTAAATCAATCGCATAAACCTCATAATACTTTTCAAAAGCCTTTATAATATTGGAAAAATACTCTTTTCGATCTCTATTACCATGTATAATTAAAAGCGGTTGTCCTTTTCCAGATTTGCTATAACAAATATTTAGCCCATTTATAAAAGCTTTATTTGTTTCAGAATAATTAATATTTGTGTTAGCTGAGGTATTTCTTTCTAAAACCTTTTCAATAACTTTTGATACTCTATTTAAGTTATTAATACTAAATTTCTGTTCCATTTTGCAATTTATAATTCCCTTACCACTTACAACAAGAACTGTACTATAGTTTTTAACATAATCTATTCCCATTTCATTGTGAAAACATACATCCCAGTCTACAAAAACACTTCTATCTACAATTTTTTCTTTAATTCTATCAACTATAAATTCTTTAGGGACAGGAATCTGATTCCCATCAATTTCAGCTACAGGATATATATTAACCTTTTGTCCAAACTTTTCATGTAGACTGTTTACCCAAACCAAATTCTGATCAATTGCAGATGGGCCTCCAATAACAAATACACTTGTCTTGTTGTCTAGAAGACTCTTTAGTTGAATCTTATTACCTGAGATATCATAGACACAACAAAACTCAATGTTGTCTATCTTTTCTTCCATATAGTCGTTAAACTTATCGGTGATTATATTATCATGCCGTTGAACATCTAATTTTTCTTCAAAAGAACAGCTTTTATTACAGCAATATTTATCTTTATATATCACAGATGCGGCAATTTTCTCCCCCACTGCTTGACACATTTTTATTGTGCTATTATATTTATTAGGACATTTACAATCGAATTTCACTTCTTGCTCTTCTTGCAGGCTAATGCCTACCGATACAGTAATATTTGCCTTTAATCTTTCTATATAATTATATAATGCCATAACTTGTGTTCCAATTCCTAACTTTTCACCTGTATATATAATACCTATTCTCTTGTTAAATACAACTCCCCTCGTAACAGGCAAAACATTTGAGTAAAACAAATCATACCATTTTTCTTTTGATGCAATTCTATTTAGCAGTCTTATAAACAACTCAGGTGGTTTGCCTTTGTGAATATTTAAAAAAACAATCAATGCATCTGCCTCAGCTATCTTTTGCAATATATCTAAAGTCTGATCGTCCTCCTCTTTTAACAATGGGCAAGGTAATAGTTTTTCACAGTTATAACACTCCTGACAATTTAGAATATTATAATCTGCCAAATTAATTTTTTGAGTAATTATCCCTTCCTTTTCTACTTCCCTAAGTGCCGTGTCCAGTAATAAATCATCACAATCTTGAAAATAAGACTGCCTTGAAATAATTCCTAATACCTTTTTCATTTTTCCTCCTTTATTAAGCAAGCACCAAGTATTCTAGAAAAAATTGCTCTACTCATATATCTTTTTAAGTTTTACACATGAAAGAGTAATAAATATAGATGATAAGAATGTAAAAATAACCAATGTAACTACTAATTGCATAGTATTAAACTGACTTATAGCCAAATTTCTTATAGATTCAACTGCTAAATTTATAGGATTAAATTTAGTAGCTATTTGTATCCACTCTGGAGAAAAATTCTTTGGCATCATTGCCGATGACAAAAAAAGCAGTGGCAAAGTAATGAAGTTTGCCATAAAAACCAGAGCTTCCTGACGCTGTGAAACTATTGCTATGTAATTTGATAATGTTCCTATCAGAAAAGATGTAAAAAAAACAATAACATATATCAACAATATTGAAAATACATTAACAGTTAGCCTAAAACCAAATAAATACGAAATTGATATTAATACTGTCACCTGGAATAATACCAAAATACAATTTGTTATACTCCTTGCCAAAACCACACTAATTCTATTTACAGATGCAACAATTAACTTATCAATCAATTTCCTTTCCATATCCTGCAATATACCTATACCACTGTATCCAGCGCTAAATAAACAAGTCATTACAATTATCCCAGGAGTCAAATATTGAACATAGTTTTTTGCCGGAAATCCCGGAATGCTTGTTAATCCACTGAATAACTGGCTAAATAATACAAGCCATACCAACGGCTGAACCAAATTAAAGAAGATCCATATTGGCTGCCGAATATTCACTTTAAGATGTCTGAAAATTAATAACCCCATAGACCTATACATTTTTCCCACCTCATTTCAAATGCCTTCCGGTATATTTTATAAATACATCATCCAACGAACAACTAGATTTTATAAAGGATTTTGGCCTGAAATCAAACAAACTAATTGCGCTTAAAATATTTACAATATCATTCTCAAAACTATTGCAATAGACTAATATTGAGTTATCAGTAAATTCAATATTTTTCATACTTAATTTTTCGTTAAAACTCCTTACAATTTCTTCTTCTTTTTCTTTTATCCCCTCTATATCTTCACTATATAAAATAATTTCTACTAAATCCCCTTCTACTTCTTTTTTTAACTCCCCGGGTGTACCTGTTACTACAATTTTCCCCTTATCTATTATTGATATTCGATTGCATAAAAAATCTGCTTCCTCTAGATAATGAGTTGTAATTATAACACTCATATTATTTTGCTTCTGAATCTGCTTTATGTACTCCCATAGCTTTCTTCTTATATTAGGGTCCAACCCAAGAGTTGGCTCATCAAGATATAGTATTTGGGGATTATTTATAAGTGCCACCGCTATATCAAGCTTACGTTTCATTCCTCCAGAATAAAAATTAACCTTATTCGGTAAACACTCTTTTAATTCCAGAACATCTGAAACCCAATCAATTCTTTGCTTAAGTTCATTTTTTTTTACACCACATAGCGCACCATGCAAATACAGATTTTCATATCCCGTAAAGTTTTCGTCAACTATAGTATCTTGAAATACACACCCAATAATATTTCTTATTTTTTTTGTATCCCTTTTTATATCGAGTCCATTTATAATCACACTACCACTTGTCGGTAGCAGAAGCGTAGCTAAAACCTTTAAGGTTGTTGATTTTCCTGCACCATTTGGTCCAAGCAAACCATATATTTCGCCCTGTCCAATTGTAATATTTATTCTGTTCAATGCTTTACAACCATTTCTATATGTCTTTGTTAGTTCATTAATTTCAATCATATTATCATCCCTATCATTTCAATCACCTTCACCCTCATATTTCCTAATTATCATTGCGCTATTAATCCCCCCTCTACCCCTTGCAATCTGCAGCACTGTATTAACTTCTTTATCAACAGCCTCGTTTGGTGTATAGTTTAAATCACATTTTTCATCTACATTTTCATAGTTTATTGTAGGCGGTACCTTATTATTTTTTATTACAAGACAATTTATAATAGCGTCTATTGCTCCAGCCGCTCCAAATGTGTGTCCAAACATGGATTTTGGACAACTTAAAGCTATTTCATTAATTTTACTTCCAAATACTTCTTTAAGAACCCTAGTTTCTATTATGTCGTCTTCTTCCAATCCAGCACCGTCCAAATTAATATAGTCTATATCAAAAGCTGAAATTTCAGCCTTTGATATACATGCTTCAATTGCATTTTTATAACCTGAACCGTCACCGTCATGATTCTTATAATGAACTCCGTCACAATTTGTTTCAAACGCAATTATTTCACCATAGATTTTAGCATTTCTTTTTAACGCATGTTCCAGCTCTTCTATTAGTAAAACTCCACACCCCTCACCAAGAACCAAACCATCCCGATCATTGTCGTAAGGACGATAAGCCGTTGATGGACGGTCATTTCTCTTAGACATTGTTTCACTTTTCATAAAACCAAGAAATCCATAAGGTTGTAATCCAGCTTCTGTACCACAAGCAAAGCACGCGTCAATTCTATTGAGTTGAATTGATTTGAAAGCATATCCAATCGCTATATCTGAACTAATCCTGTCTGCTACAAAAGTTTTACTAAAACCTTTCAATTTGTAAAATATTGATATTTGGCCTTGGGGCGCTGTATAAAACCACGAAATTGACTGATAGGGGCTTACATCTTTATATCCCTTTTGATAAAGATTATACAATTCCCTTTCACCAAAACCTACTCCTCCAAGACAATTCCCTCCGAAAAAACCAATTTTATTTCTATTCACATCTTCTAATACAATTTCCGAATCATCTATAGCCATCTTAGTAGCTGCCATTGCATAGTGAGTAAACACGTCTAATTGTCTGGTTAACATAAAACGAAATCCATAGTCTGCAACATTGAAATTTTTAATTTCCCCTGCCATTTTCACATCAAATGACGATGTATCAAACTTAGTAATCAAACCTATATTAGACTCGCCTTTTACAAGTGAACCCCAAAAACTATCCAAGCCAATACCAGATGGCGATAATACACCCATACCTGTTATAACAACCCGACGTTTTTTCATAATTTACTCTCCCTTATATTTTCTTAAAACCATTGCTGCATGAAGACCAGAGAACCCACTTGCATTTGTTAATGCAACATTCACCTCTTCACTCCTGCCTTCATTAGGTACGTAATCTAAATCACATGCACTGTCCTTTTCTCTATAGTTTGCTGTAGGTGGAATAAAATCGTCTTCAATAGACAAACAGCACACTATAGTTTCAATAGCACTAGCTGCTCCCAATGGGTGTCCTGTCATTGATTTCGTACCACTAATTGGTATTTCATATGCATAATCACCAAAAACCTTTTTATATGCCCCTGTTTCGTTTACATCATTTTGTCTTGTCCCACTTCCATGTGCGTTTATATAGTCAATTTCATTTATAGAAATTCCCGCCTCTTCAATTGCCAACTCAATAGCTCTAGACAAATCTTTACCATCAGGTTTTAGTCCAGTCATATGAATAGCATTATTGATAGATGCAAATCCACCAACCTCGGCATAGATATGAGCACCTCTTTTTAAAGCATGCTCAAGCTCTTCTAAAATCAAAATACCTGATCCTTCAGCCAGCACAAATCCATTTCTTGTGTTGTCAAAGGGTCTCGACCCCATTTTTGCAGGCTCATTGTTGGATGATAAAGTATCAATCATCTCAAATGCTGCAATTGTAATAGGAGTTATAGGGGCTTCTGCAGCACCACATATGACAATATCCTGTTCTGCGCTGCGTATTTGATCATATCCAAACCCTATTGAGTCAATACCTGCTGTACAGCCTGTTGCTGTTGTACAACACACACCCTTTAACCCATAACGGCTAGCAATCTCACTAGAAGTTGTATTAGGCATTGAACGAGAATATGAATAGGGTGATACATCTTCAGGATTAATCATAGTCTTACCTCTATTCGTTAGAACAATAAACTCTTCATCCATAAATTTGGTTCCGGCTACAGCATTAGCAATATTCACTCCTACTTTTTGCCTATTTACAGTGCTCCAATCAATACCAGCATCCTCTACAGCCTGATCGCAGCACACAACCCCAAATTGAGTGATTCTATCCATTCTTCTTATTTCACTCAAAGTAAGACCATATTTTTCTGGGTCGAAATCTTTCACATATCCAAATACCTTTGAAGAAAAACCAAATTTATCATACTCTGGCAAATGGCAAATCCCACTTATTCCATTTTTATTATTTTTCCAAAACGATTCTTTTCCGATACCTATAGGTGTTATTAATCCAACACCGGTAACAACTACTCTTCTCATAAGATAACACCTCAAATTATAATTTCATAACTTCTTTAGCAATACTTAATCCATTTAAAACAGTACCCATACCACAGGAAGGCAGAGCCGAAATTATAACAGTCAATATTTCACTTTCCGTAGCACCGTTTTGTAGAGCCCTTTCAATATGAATAGGAAGTCCATCAGATGATTGCCTAACCGTCAACATTCCAATTAAAACCAACTCTTTTACTTTAGGCTCTAAATCACACCTATTTTTAAGTGATTTTATCAAATCAAAATATGCCTCTACTACTTCAGGAGCCTCTCTCTTAAAAATATCCATAGACATAATAGAACCTCCTTATTTACAGTCTTCAAAAAGTGCTTCATCCATTTTTAGATAAACTGTCCCTGTTTCTATTTTTTCTTTAAAAATCTGTAGTTCTTCCTTACTTCCTTTATTGATATAACCTTCAATCTCACTGTCTGTGTGTCCAGTTTTCTCATCCATCCTAAAATCCTGAACCCATGTCATACGTGTTCCTTCCTGTTCTTCGGATAAAACAATATCCAATATCCAGTGTTTAAATGGATAAATCGGTTCTAGTCTAACACCCCGAGCCGAATATGTTTTGATATCAATAATCCTCTGAGAAATCCAAGTTTCAGAATGTCCATTTTCTTCACCATCGTGATTATGATCGTGTTCATCCTCTTCTTTACCAATAATTCTAAATACGATTTTTAACTTGCCATCTACCAATTTTTCAATTTCACGCAGCTCAGCCTTATCATACCCATGTAGTTGCGGCCAATTATCAATATTATTTATTATCAAAAACAAATCCCTGATATTTTTTCTTATAACTATTGAATTAACAGTATACCCCATATAGCATCTCCCCCCTAATTTTTTATTTTGACGCAGCTGCTTCCTCATTAGCGTCAAGAGTTGACAAAATAGACTGGACAGTTGTCCACTTTACAGCTTGATACAAAGGTATATCAAAACCAGCCTCTTTTGATAATACAGACGCCAATTCAACAAACGCTATAGATTCAAATCCAAACTCTTCAATCAAATTCGTTTGAGGAACAATAACATCTTTGATATCAAACTTGTCCTTAAGAATTTTACTTATAAGCTCTTGTCTTTTCATTTTCTTTACCCCCTGAACATTATTTTTTTTTTGCATTTTTTGACTTACATATAAAAGGTGATTCCAAAAAATCAACTGGTAAATTGCGGTTTCAAAAAATTAGATTATAATATTTTTTGAAAAGCAAAATAATGTTCCTATGCTTAGAAGCTTAAAAGCTTCCATAACGGGCTTTTTACCAGCAATATTGAATATGTATTTTTTTGAAACCGCCTTATTTTCGAGAAACAATGTACATCTGACTATAAAAGTAAAAAGATATAGTGTAATAAACTTTTTGACTTTTATATAGTTTACATTTTTACCACATATGTTCAATCATCCTATAATAGAAGATTATGTTACTCTATAATTGCAACTGCTCTTATCCAAGCAGCTCCTAAACCCTTCAGCTTTATTGGAAAGCAACTGACCTTAAATCCATAGTTTTTTGGGATCTTGTCCAAATTAGTAAGTCTTTCAATATGACAATACTCCTTTTCCCTACCGTAAAAATGTGCTGGCCACAGGCATCCACTGTTTCTTGTTTTATAATACTGCTTTACCATAACCATAAAAGGTCTGTCCAATGAATAACAATCGGTACCAATTATCTTTACTCCACTCTCTACCAAATACTTTGTTGCATCTCTTCCCAGTCCAGGTGCTTCAAAAAAATAGCGTCCAGTTCCCCATTTCTTATCTGTTCCGGTCCTTATTAATACAATGTCGTTTGGTTTTATTTTGTATTCAATTCTTTTTAATTCATTTTCTATATCTTCTTTTGTTATTTCCTCTCCCGGAGTTTTACTACAAAAAGTCAACAACACACCATTTCCATAACACCACTCAAGCGGTATCTGATCTATTGTCTTAGGCCTTTTACCTTCGCACTTTGTTCCAAAATGTGAAGGAGCATCTAAATGAGTCCCTGTATGTACAGATAACGAAATGGATTCCTCATTTATAAATTCACCATCTGGAAAGCTCTCTTTTGTTATTCTTTCTTCACCGGATATGTATTTAAATAAAGCCTTTAATTTTTCACTTAATTTCTTTTTGCCTAAAAAAATTATTTTTCTGCCAAATCTTGAACCACCCGAATGAGATTGTACTCTAACTTTAATAGGCATAGGCTCAGAAGGATTCTGTTCTATGTTAAAACTAAGATCTATTATTTGCATATTTTTACTCCTTTTTAGGCGATTTTAAAAAATAACCTATACAGTATTCAGGTTACAAAGCCCTTCATGAAAGACTAAAGCTTCCAGACAGAGGGGTATTATTTTGCAATGCAAAAAATGTAAATCTAGATTTTTTGAAACCGCAATTTATATAAAAGTCAAAAAGTTTATTGCATTATATCTTTTTTACTTTTATAGTCAGATGTATATTCTTTCTCGAAAATAAAGATTAAATAATGTAAAATGTTTTTCGAGAAAAATATAGCAATTATTTTTATGGAATCATCTAATTTAAACTAACTAAAATATTACTGTATTCATACCTTTGATTACTATTTAAATTCTTTTCAATAAAATTATTTAAATCTGTAAGATCGCGGTGAATATAACTCTTATATTCCTTCCTTAAAAGGCTCATATCCCCAAGTATTGTCTTAACCTTTTCATAATCTTTCTTGAAAACAAAATATGTACCCTTGTAAAACAAAAGTATTATATCCATAACCAAAGGCTTTTCAAGCTTATCAGCTTTATCAAGATATTCAAATGCCTTGTCTTCATCTTGAAAAATAAGAGCTAGTTCTACCATATTGATAAAATAATTATAGTTATGTGGATCTTTTTTTATTAAGTCGTCATAATAAGAATATGCAAATTCTTTTCCTCTCATTTCAGCTATAAAAAAAGCATATCTCTTAACTAACCATGTATTATTTGTGTCAGATTCGATAGCTTTTTTGTAATAAAACTCAGAATCTTTATATCTTTTATTTTTTTGAAGAAAAAAAGCGTAATGACTTGTATACCATAAATTCTGTGGCTCATGCGCCAAAGCCTTTTTATAGTAGTAATCAGCTTTTTCGTTATTTCCTGTCCTTTCGAGCAAATAAGCATAATATCCAAGCTGATTAATAAATTTACTGTCAATTGATAGGATTTTCTCATATTGTTGAAGTGCTTCTTTATGTCTGTTTTGCTTACCTAGACATATACAGTAATTAAGCAACATACTTGTATCATCTGGTTTTTGCTCCAAAAGTTCTAATGTAAGTTTCATGCTTTCCATATACCTTAGTCTTTCTTGAAGACAAACCGCATATTTTTTTACTAGCTCTAGTGATGGGTTAGTAATCTTGCTAAAAATATTATCATAAATCGATAATGCTTCTTTATAGTTTTCATCGGTGTATAACTTGTGTGCTTTTTGAATTTGCTGTTCCAACAACATCAATAATACCCCCTTTTTTAAAACATATAAATCAACATACTATTCAATTTTTCCCTTATATTTTTTATTTTTGTATATTTTTCTATATTTACTATTTTTATCTACGACAAGATAGTACCATTTTTTTACGTATTTGTCAATATATTTGTTAAAATTTTCTTTTTATATTTTATTATTTGGGTGATTTCAAAAAAATAACCGGTCAGCTACGGTTTCAGAATTTAAAGTGATTTTTTTAATATCTTACAAGTTTCAAAAAAACATCTTCATTATTGCAAGTACAAAACCCATTATGGAAGCTTAAACGCTTCCATAATGGGAACATTATTTTTCTATGCAAAAAACGGCAATCAATTTTTTGGGGTATGTAAATAATTTTGTGTTATTGTTGTTATGTAAAGTTGCTTGGAGCAACATAAAAACAGCTTCTTTCTAACGATATCATTGATCCACAATTTTAAAATAATGTCAATTGCTCAGGTTCAATATACCTCATTACATCTTCATCCTCTTCAACACGCACATCTTTTACCACAACTCTCATCCTGCCGTCTTGAAGAATATCTTGATTTAGTAGGTAACTGACCCCAAATCTTGAGGTAATTTCTCTTGGTATTCTATGCCCGGGAGCAATTAGTTGAATATCATTCTGCTTCATTATTTTGAACATAGGATCCCATAAATAAACTGCCGATGTTGCTCCAAAGGGATTATCTACAATAATAACCTTTTTTGTTTTTAGTGAAGTGTTTGTTATTGAAAGCATCCTTATAAAAGAAATCAAACAAGCTGCAAAAATAAAGTACAAAGAATTGTTCTGTCCCTCAGAACCAATAGCATATTCCCAACGATAGAACTTAGAATTTTCCGGTATACTTTCAATTTTATAAAGCCTAACTGCTGCTTTATCCATATCGACAATCTGTGCTAACAGTTCTTTTGTGGAAAGCTTGGCGGCAACCCTCTTTCTATCCACCTTTCCCTCTTCACTGATTTCTTTTACTATTGTGTCAATATGGTTTTTCATACGAAATTGTTTTTCCTTATCCTCAAATTCCTGAAGCTTAAGTTCTACCATATTTGTACGTCTTCCGTACACCTCAATTTTAGAAAGTGACTCTACCTTTCTTAAATGTCCTAACACCAATTCGGCCCTTTGAATACACCTTCTTGTAAAATCCTGTTGGTAGCTCTCTAGCTGCAATATATCATTGGTGATTTTTTGCATTTGTTCTTCTATATTCATAATATATTCCCTGAAAGCTTCCCGTCGTTGTTCACACTTAAGAGCTGTTTTGGGCTGGCTTATTTTTGCAAGTTCTTCAAGGGGTTCACGTATTACATATTCAATAGTTTCCTGTTCAATAATACGAATACGATCACTCCATTTTTCACACTGATTACTTATTATTTTCTTTAAACTCTCGTATTCATCCTCAAAACGTCTGAAATCCAATAGAGCATCTGCCACAGTTTTGTCATTTAATACATTTTCCCTCTTTATAAAGGAATCGTAATGCTCAATTTGGATTTTAAGCTTCCCTGTTTCAACCTTGATCTGCTCAATGTCCTTCTCCGTTTTTTTTATTTCCTCCTCATAGCTTAAAACCAACTGTTTTGTGTATTTTATTTCTTCCTCATATCGATCTTTATTTTCAAATGAAGGAATTTCTACTTCTTGCTCTTTAGGAACACTCTTTAAAATTTCACTAAGCTTCCCTTCTGACTTTGATAAATCCTTAGAAATCTTTGCTAAATTTTCTTGTGCATCCTTAATTTTAATAACTATACCATCCTTGTCCCTTTTTCCTTTTAGTATAGAATCCTCTGTTGGCACAATAATAATTTCACCTGCTATTTCTCTTTTTGAAATACTTTCTAAATCCCCTTGGTAATCTCTAGCTATCTTGCTCTTTAGATCTTTAATTCTACTTTTTAAATCCTCAATATTTCTTCTCAAGTCGCTTTCATTGGCAATTTTGCCACTAATGGCATCTTTTTTCGCTTTATATTCTGCACGAACCGATTCCATAGACTCACTATTTTCCACATCCGCAAAGCTTTCCAACTCTTTTCGTTCCTTCTTTAAATCATGGAGTCGAATACCTATACCATTTTCTTCTTCTCTCGTACTAATAATTTTATTTTCAATACTATCTTCCTGTTCTTTAATTTTATCAATTGCTTCCTTTATTGCTTGGTGCTCTTTTTTGCAACAACTCAAATCGTTTCGAACTATTGTAAGTTCCTCCTGAGATTTAATCAATTTTTGAAGCTTGTCTATTTTTTCTTCTAAGTCTTTAATAGACTCTAAAAGCTCTTTTAACCTCGTACAAGCTCTATTTTTCTCATCATTTATATGTTCTTTTTCTTTCTCTTTTTTAAGCATTTGTTTTTTATATTCATCTACTTCTTTATTTATTGTATAAACTCTTTCACGCACTTGTTCAACCTTTTCTATAGAATAATTCTCAACAAAGGATTTTAGCTTTCGAAAATCCAAATTAAACTCTTCAAGCCTCTTATTTGATACTTCAATTTCTCTATTCATGCTTTCAATTTCCGCATCTATATGTAACATATATTTATCAAATCTTGCACTATCTAATAATAAATCTGAAAAACTACAAAAATAATATAAATCTGACTTTGCCGGATCTCTCACACCCCTTACTATATCAACATTCACAACTGGTATTGGGTAATCAGAAGAAAAATCCGTTATAATCTTTCCACTTTTAAGCTTCTCAAAAGATTTGCCATCCACTATAACGCAAAAAGGTAAATAGGGAAGCTCCTCTAAAATGGATCGTCTCATATCCGTGTCCATCTCAGCAATCCAGTCAATACCAGCCTTTACATACTCACATTTTCCACTCAACTGCTCGGCAAAAGTCAGAATTTCCTCATTTGGAACATAGCATCCCCTCTTACTTGAAAGCTGTTTTTTCTGCTTTAATCTTCCCACTTCAATCTCCATCTCAAGTTTTCGTAAACTTTCGGTATGAATACTAAGCTCTAATTCTTCTAAATATTCTTTAATACTGTTACAGTTAAAACCTGATGCTTTATTTTCAAACTCACTAAGTTGCCTTTGGTATTCATCAAGCCATCTTACATCACTATTTTTCTTTTCCTCTAGTACACGTATTTCACCCTTTATATTCGCTAATTTAAGATCTAGATTTCTAGTCTCAATATCAATTTCATCTATACGTTCACTAACTTTATTATGCTGGGATTCTAAGTCACTCTTTTGCTCAACAACTGTAGCATATACTCCCTTTGGATCCATTACAACATCCATTTCTCCAGACTTAACAAAAGATTCCTGAAGTTTTGAAACTTCACCACTTAGTTTTTTATCCTGTTCTTCTAAAGCATTTCTTTGTGATTCTTTTTGAGCTTCCCGTCTTTCTTCTTTGATAAGTTCTTGTCTAATCACATTCTTTTCTTGCTCAAGCTTTTTTAATGTTTGCTTTAGTTTTTCCTCCTCAACACTTCCATTGCCAATGCTTTTATCTAAAAGATACTTAAATTTCCCTCCAGCCTCTCTATATTGATTTGTAATCTCATCTTTGTCATTTTCAAGTACACTTAGGCTGTTTTCATCTTCACATAGTCTCTCTCTCATCTTACGGTAATCTCCATAAGCTTCAAGAGTCATAAGCTCGTTATAGTTTCTTTCTATTTCTTGCTGCTCTTTTGCCAAACAGTCCACTTTATATTCCATCTTTTCCTTTTTATTGGTAAACTCTCTTATGTCATGTTGTACAAATCCAGCTTCTAAAAGTCTACAAAGAAGTTCGCCTTCTTTGCAGCTTGAAATATCGTATTCCTTCTTCTTAGTAGCTTTTAGCTTTTCAGCTTCTAGTTGATTTAACCTACTTTCAATCAGGTTTCTTACTCCCACTGCCTGTGACTTGTATGCTTCAAACTTTCTAAACCCCTCTAAAAGCTTTTCATTTCTATCTTTAAATTCACTATAATATCCCTTTATTTTTTCATACTCCGACATATGTCCCTTTAGACGCAAATACTCATTCAAACGATTTCTAATCTCAATAAGGGTATCTGCTAAAAGTAAGCTTTCCTTATTGCTTCTCTCTCCTCTATTCAACGCCTCAATATCCTCTACTATTTTAACAAACTGGTTTTCAATAAGCTTTCTCGAGGTTGGATTCTGTCTAAAATATGACTCTATACTGTTTTCTCCGCTATTAATTCCTTTTATAATGTTCCACTCTGCAGCAATAAGATGGTGTGCTGAAATAAAGCTAAGATATTTATCAATACCGTCGAAAATTTCTGCAGGCAATCCTTTTTGCCTCATTAGTTGAACATATTTTCTAACCTCATCAAATCCTGCATAAGTTTTCTTCTGTCCATCATCGTTTCTTAGAGGTACGAATTTTATACCGGTTGACTTATCACCGTTGTGGAAAATACACCAGTTAATATGTTCAATATCTCCTGCCTGAATATTCTCATCATCTTCATTTGACTCACTACCCAAATCCTTTGAACCTTTTCTTTTTCTGGCACTAAATCCTGTTATCAAATATTTATACTGACTGCCTTCCTCTAAAATCCACTCTACAGCTACATGGGACGTCCTTTCCCTACCGCCTTGAAATAATAAACTCACCGGTTTTTCTCTTCTAAGAAATGATTTTGGAAGTACGGTTTGCAAAATCATAAGTAATAACAAAGACTTCCCGCCTCCGTTTTCAAGGTCATAGGTGGCATTCTTACCACCGAACTCCATTTTGAAATCATCATAAAACTGTGTTGCATTATTAAAATGCACATTTACCAGTCGAATACTTTTTATATGTGGCATTAACTACTAACCTCCAAACTCTTTACAAAGGATAACAAATCTTTTCTATTATCTCTATCCTCATAATAATTCCATATAATAGTCTTGAACCTGTCGGAAGGATATATAATCCTCTGGTTTGTATCAAATAAAATAAGCTTTTCATCGCCTAAAAATTTTAATATCACTTCAACAAAAGCCACCTTGTCTTTTTTCCCTCCGGATACATCTTCTCTTGCATCGGGAAGCCTCTGCCATACCTTGCATATATCAACAAAATCAAATTGATTTTCTTCACTTACCTTTTCTAAATCTTCCATACTAAAAAGAGTTTCAAATCGTTTAGAAACATTCTCAATAAGGTCATTTAATTTAATATAAGCTACAGGAGTATCAGGATAAGCTTCCCGATAAAACATAGTAATCAAAGTCATAATTACAAAATATCCTGTAAAAAGTTCACTGTTATTAGTCACATAAGGTATTTTGTCCCTTAGTTCTTTATTAGTCCATCCAAAAAGCCTACTTCCCACCTCGGGGCATATAAACAATTTGTCATTGCCAGAATATATCCTAAGTTCCAGCTTGCCGGCAATATGAGACAGCATTTCTTCTACATCGGTACTGTATCTATATTTCTCATATAAAATTACATTCTTATTTCTGCTGACCTCTTCGCCCTGCAAAAGAGCTTTCAATATTTCCAACGCATCATCCAAAATTTCTGTATTACCTGTAATCATAATTTTTTCTCCTTTAAAACCATCCTAAATATAATGCAAAATCAAATAAAAATTTTGCAACTGGAGCTAATCAGTTATTTATTTGATTTTACCTAAGAATAACGATAAAATTGATTTTCGTTATTCAAAAGAGAATATTAAGCAATTTTAAAAAATAACCTATACAGCATTTATGTCATAAAACCCATCAAATTAAATTTTTTAAAACGGAAAGTAACCAGTTATTTTTTAGGAATAACCTTATTTCTTAAATACACCCAAACAGCATATTTGTTATCTTAAGCCCCGGCAATATTTCTACTTCCTCTTCCGGTATACTCTCTATCTTTACCTTATTGATTTCTCCATCTAAATTCTCATTCAGCATTGCTTTTAAAAAAACCTCTTCAATATTCTTAAGTTCCTCATCTAAATCCATCTTAACATTTGAAAAATCAATTACTCTAAAATTTTCTCCGATACCCTTATTTCTATTAATTTCAAGTATAAAACTCACAAAATCTCCATTATACACAACATCCTCGGAATATCTATCTATCAAATCATTACAAAAATCCTTAAGGTATACTTGCTTTTGTAATGAATCAAGAGTTTTTAGCAACTTTGCAGCATAAAACACAAAGCTTTCTCGAACTCGTCTGCGAGCTAAATGATCCACTGTCATCCTGTCTTCATCGGTTTCACTCTCTATAGTTTCCTTCTCCTGCTGTTTGCTTTTTGATATACTTTGAGCCTCTAATACTCGTAAAGGATTGAAACTCTTTTTAATATCAGGGCTTATAAGTGGTTCAAATAAAAACTTCAGCACTTCCGGCTTTTCATTTTTAAGAACTATTCTCTCAAATTCCCCCTGAAAATTGAACCGTTCTGTAAATATGGCTTTTCTTCTTACACTCAACACATTGTCATATTCTTTTGTAAAATCGACAGCTTCTTTTAGTAGCTCTGTATGAAGTGTCTGGGCTCTGCTGATTTCTTTCTCTATAATTTTTATTAGTGTAAACGCACGAATTTCTTTATCAGTTGCCTCTCCACTATTGTACCTGTCAATATATTCACCAAATGCACTTCGAACATTCTCTATAGCTGCATTGAAAAGCTCTGATTCCTCCTCAAACTGTAAAACAATACTCTTATGGTATTTATTATAAGCCTCTCCTGAGTCTAACTGACCGTACATTAAAGCTTCCAGCAGAGAGTATTTTTTATCCTTCTTCTTTTGCACTTCCATATTTAGTCTTCTTACTGTCTCATAGGCATAACCAAATGCCCCCTTATCCATTTGCTTTTGAAAGAGAAGAAGATTTACTGTTATTTTCGTCTCATCGGGAAATTCTTTAGTCTTTAAATAGAAGTCAACCCCCTGTTCAGTAATATAGTAGAAAAGCTCTCCATTTTCAGCCTGTTTTATTTCAATTAATTTAACGTACTTTTCTTTAAAACCTCCAATTTTGAAACTGTATGTATTCTGAACAAAATTTCGTCCTCCATTTTGAAGTGTATCCAACAACTCTTTTGTAAGTTCTAAGACTGTATCTGGTTCAACTTCTCTATTCTCTATTTTGTCTAATGCCTTTTGAAAAAAGCTCTCAATATCTTCAAAAGTATTTCCCCTGTGCTTTAACTTACCCTCATAAATCAGATATGAAAGAAGTAAAAAGCACATTTCAGGAACCATTTTCGAATAACTATCCATCTTTCTTTTCTTAAGCAATTCTATAATGGGATAGTATATTTTTACCTGGTCAAATCTTATTTCTATTTCATTTATAAAGTCCTCTACAAGTGAAAGCTGGGGATCCCTTTGTCCCGTAGTCTCCTTGATTATTTCCCTTGCAAGTATATCATCTTTATCAATGTTTTTAGTGTTACCGAATTTAATCATTAACTTTTCCCAAACCTTTCTAGTATCCTTGTTGCCGATAATGCCTCCTGAGGAATATAAAACCCTCCTTCTAAAAGCTTTATAATTTCCATATCCCAAGGTTGGTCAAAAAAGTGAGTGAATTTTTTTATATTACTCTCACTAACCCTTTGCTGCTTTGGCGTTTTTATAAGTCCATGTCCTTTCCCAATCTCTATAATAGCTTTATAAGCCTTACAAAGCGGTAATATGTTATAAATATAGTATTTATCTCTAAGCTCGCAGTATATATTAACACCCTCTAGGTCAACATCACCAAAATAGTAAACCTTGTCCCTATAAGGCTCAATGTCATATTCCTCAACAAACTGAAAGCTGCTAAGGATTTTCTTTCCTTCTCCATAGATAAGCATGTCTATATCAAAAACAGAATCAGAATCTAAAGCATTTTTTTTAAAAGACCAAAAGGTATCTTTATTTTCAATTATACAAATATTTCTCGTATCTTTTAAGAAAAAATCTTTTCTGTAAAAGCTAAAAAAAGGTTCCGGAGTATCAACACATCTAAGGTCGAAATAGTTTAATCCAAGTCTTTTTAAAATAGCTTCACCACGACTTCTTTCGTCACCTTTGAAGAATTTCTCATCACTAAATAATTCATAAGCTCTTTCATTTATAGTTACAACATCATTTCCGTCCTTCTTTACAAAGTCATTTATTGTTTTTATAAAATCCCTCTCGTTTATAAAATCTTGAGGGTGCCTGATATAATAATCAACCGCCGAAGGAAGATCAATATTTCTTATAATTTCCGTAATAAGAGCATTATCCTTACTTTTCGAATCCTTTATAATTCTATACTTCTTGTGCAATCCAGCATGTGTAGTCGGTTTTTTACCCACAGACGAAATGATCCCTTCAGATACAAGCCTTTTTACTACTTTTGAAAACATAGTCTGTCCCTCAGGACTTTGAAGAAAAACAGGCATATCTTGATCTAATCTCTCAACAGCCGAATGTAATCTGTCCAATAATATATATTTAAGCTTGCTTTTATCAATTTCATTTTTTAATGTTTTATAAATCTTATCTTCAATTCTCATTTCTACCCCGTATATAATCAGTATTAATTTCTATTGTTTTTTGTCTTCAAAATAGCCTTGTCATTGTCCGAAAGTTTAGATTGTAATCCAACAACAAAAATCATATCATACCGCGGCATACTACTCAACTTTATTTTAGCATCCAACAATTCTTCTGCCTATATTGAGTAGGTGTATAACCGTACTTCTTCTTAAATATCCTAGAAAAATGAACCGGGTCATTAAAACCTACTCTGCTAATCACTTCTGAAATTGGAACTGTTGTATCCTCAAGAATTTGCGTCGCAAGATGCAATCTTAGTTTTATAAGATACGCTTTAACAGGTAATCCCATTACCTTATTAAAAAGCCTGTTTAGAGTTGTGCGGTTTATATGAAATGTATTGGATAAATCCTCTATTGAAATTTTATTCATATAATTAGTATTAATGTAAAGTATCAAATCTTCAATTCCTTCATAGTTGTTATTTACGATTACATTATTTATCCGCTGTGAAGAATCTGCTATTCTTGTTAAAAGAAATAAAAGCTCAATAAGGTATGAACGGCTTCTACATGGCCAAAAATAATCCTTTTGATAGTCTAATTCTTCTGATACGGAAGTAATAATTTCTTTTACACGTTTTTCTAGCCCCGGCCCCAAATTCAACTTGCCACAAAAACCGTAATTCCTTTCACAAAATATTCTAATCCAAAATTTATCCTGTTTTTGTGTTTTTGTAAGATTATCTTCTCTCCCTCGTATATTTTCAAAATCAAGTATATCGTTTATTATTACTGGATGGAACCAAAGTGCTTCAGCTTTTACGTCACTACAGTTCTCGAGAATGTATTTATCAGTCTCATTAAAACAAAAAATTGTAGGTGCCATAAAAAGATGTTTGCTTTCTCCAATTTTTAAGATTCCTGTCCCCTCTTCAACAAATATAATTTTATATCGCTCATTAAAACCTATATCACAATTAAATACATCTTCTTTTGTATGTATCAACTGTATCTCATAATTCTCATGGTATTTTTTACCAGTAGTAACCAATCGTCTCATAAAATACCCCTTTAAACTATTTATTTATTTTATATATATTTTATATAATCAATCCCTTCTTCACAAGCTCAATTTATGAAAAAACACACTAAAAAATCTCCTTTTGACTAAAAGCATTACTATATTTGTAGTAATCTTAAAAGGAGATTTTTTAGGAATATAACTATATTTTTTCGAAAAACATTTTACATAATTAAATTTTCATTTTCGAGAAATAATATACATCTGGCTATAAAAGTAAAAAAGATATACTGTAATATACTTTTTTACTTTTATATACTTCAGGTTATTCCAACATAATAACTGGTCACTTGCGGCTTCAAAAAATCTGATTTGATTAGCTTTGTGATCTAAGTACTGTATAGATTATTCTTGAAACCGCCTTAACCTTTGTTCTTAGTCAACACTAATGCCAAGCACTTCACATAATTTCAGTCCAAAAGCCTCTGATGCTTCAACATTTTTTCCAGTAATAATGTTCTCTGATACAACCACTTCCTCATCGACATATGTAGCGCCGTACTTCTCTAACTCCTTAATTCCATCCTCCCATGGATACATCGTCGCGGTCTTACCATTCATAATACCTGCTTTAGACAATGCCGGTGGAGCGCCGCATATTGCACCTATTATCTTGTTCTTATCATTCGCTTCAATTAAAAGCTTCCTGAGCGAAGCATCTTCCCAAAGAAATTCTATTGAGCCTGTACCTCCAACAACAAATATTGCATCAAATTTATTACTCCTTACATTACTAATTTCAATATCAGGCTTAATTTGTGCACCGTGAGTTCCAATTGCGGTATCTAATGTTGTGCTAGCCACTGTAACCTTTGCCCCATTGGTTTCTAAAATACTCTTTGGTACAAAAAACTCTAAATCTTCAATGTTTTTTGGTGCAACTACCATTAATACCTCAACCTTTGATTTATGTCTTTTAAATCTATGCGCAGATCTAGCCAGTATTTGAGTTGAAACACAAAATATCACAGCAATTACTACAATCAAACTTATTACTTTTTTAAAATCCTTTATCATAATTAATTCCTCCTTCTAAATTTTTATTAAAATTAAAGTGCATACTAACGTACTTAGGGAGTTTCAAAAAAATACATATTCATTATTTCTGTTACAAAACCTATCACGGAAGCTTTTAAGCTTCCAATCATAGGAACATTATTTTGCTTTGCAAAAAATAGCATCAAATTTTTTGAAACTCCAGTTGCAAAGTTTTTTTTTGATCTTGCCTTAATCCTCGCGAGGGTTCTTACATGCAAATTCATTCTATCAAATTCTATATATTTATTGAATGGATATTTGTCACAATGTTTATGCTTTTTATCAACATTTTTTATTTAGGCGATTCTAAAAAAAAACCTATATGGTATTTAGGTTACAAAGCCCATTAAGGTATTTTAAAAATCCTCAGCAAATATTTGTTGTTTAAATCTAATAAAATAAGGTTTTTTCGAAACTCCAGTTGAGCAGTAATCTATTTGATTTTACCTAAAACTATACACGTTATTAATGAGATACATCCGGTTATTATGCCAAGTAATAATCCATTAAAAGTCCTGTTAAGTGAAGTAATAACAGGTGTAAACCCATGGCAGAAGCTGTTTATAATTGATATTCCAATAATTGAGGAGAAAGTTCCTAAAAAGCATAGAACTTTATAAGACACCTTCTTTGTATAGAGAAACAAAAATGCAAAGAGGCATGGATATCCTACAATAAATTCCTTTGTTCTTGGTCTTGCCGACATTGTTAGTTCTAAAAGCTTTCTTACTTCAAGTTCTGCATTAAATTCTGGCAATATATTATAATTTCCACTTCTTAATAAATATATAGTTATAAAAATAGAGCCAATAAATATATAAATAAGATTTGAAAACACAAACCTCAAAAAACCTTTATTAATAAATTGTTTTACTATTTTTTTGTAAATAGGATGTGCAATAATAAAACTTATACTAAATACAACAAGTGGAATAATAAAAGCCGGAATAACCAAGTTATAGTTCACAAGACCCATTAAATACCGGACATCGCACATAGATGCTATTACAATACAAACCCCAATTCCATTGATAGAAAAAATCCTTAATAGGGATAGACAAATAAGCTTAATAATATTTTTTGATACATTTTTCATACTATTTAAAAGCACTATACTAGATAGTGAAGGATATGTAATAGAAGCTGCAAACGCCGCCCAAATATTAGTGTCAGGCCTTATAACCCCAAAAATTAATATACTTAAAAAAAATGGCATAGTGAGCAAAAATATTAGAATCCAGCGCTCGTTTATTTTGCTATAATCTAAAATCAACGCTATTGAAACAATAATATTAATAATAATGAAAATATTAAAAGGCATTCCTGGAGTATTTGGATTCAGCTGTTGTATAGAGCCATTAGCAACAAATCCTTTTAAATGAAGTAATTCATACAACTGTTTTGAAGCATCCAACGTATCTGAAATATGATTCTTAAATGCATAATCTTTTGATGGATAAATCGGCTCAATAAGGACCATTCTGATATTTCTATCCATAACAGCTCTAAGCCATATCATAGAAGCATCTTGAGGTGTTTTAATTCTTGAAAAGTAATTCGAAATGGAAAAAGCCCTATTTATGCGGTAATTTGTACCGGAAATAAGTGAATCAACTCCTGAAATAGACATATAACCTGTTTGCTCTCTATTTTCTACAAGAAAAAACACAAGGTCATGTCTAACAATTAATGATCTTAATTGCTCTATATTTTCATCTCTGTTTTGGTTTATCTTATCATCATTTTCTTTAAATGTATTATAAAATAGTAAATACTTTATTTTGTACTTTTGCACAATAGACTCTAGATCTTTATAATAACTTTTGGAATGAGATAAGCTATCAATATTTAGTATAATTTGTAGTCCATGTCTATTTATTTTCTCAACAAATGTGGTATCTATTACATCTGTATCTGCATTTAAAATGACACTTGATATACCATATTTCCTAAGATCACAAAAATTTAATTGATCTGATAATTTACCATTTAGCACAAATTTTTGATAGTCACATGCTAATATAACTGAATCATTTTTTATTTCATTCGAAACCCTTAAACTAATCAAAGGTAGTAGAAATATAGTACTTGTAATTAAAATCAACCACAAAACTTTTCTCATTTTTCACCAACATTAACTCTCTATAATTAGACTAAAACCATTCACTTTTTGAACCTTAAAAACTTTTAATACTCCCTAAGTTTTTATAAGCAGTATGCAAAAATAGTCTTTTTATTATATCACATAATACAGTTTAGAAATATATTTAAACAACAAGTTCAAAAACTTTATCATGTTGTAAAGATAAGAATGCATTAGGCGGTTTCAAAAAATCGCCTATACTGTATTCAGGCCACAAAGCCTTCAATCTAGATTTTTTGAAACGCCAGTTGACCAGTTATTTTTTGGGAATCACATTACAAAAAAAAAAGAGATTATAAAAGTTTTGAAAGAAATGGAATAACCAAAGAAATTAGAAACTTTAGACAATTTCCAAAAATAACCTATAAAGTATTCAGGTCACAAAACCCTTCAACCTAGATTTTTTGAAACCCCAGTTGACCAGTTATTTTTTAGGAATCACCTTATTAAGGGATAACGAAAAAACAACTTCCCATTCTCATTTTTTGAAAACTTTACAAGTTTTTTCGCTATCCCATAACTAACGTTCCAAAGTCTCTAGCTACTTATTATTAACTATTACATACTAGCCATTTTTCTGCATTCATCAGCACACATACGACATTCATCGGCACATTTCTGGCAGTGTTCATCCTTAAACATATCACACTCTTTTGCACATGCGTCACAAATTGTAGCACACATGTTGCAATGTTCTTTAGAAAATCGTCCATTCATCGACATAAGTCCTGATGACATTTCACACATTTTTGCACATTCAATAAGCATTTTTACACAACTTCTTCTAGCGTTTAAATCAGGTTCATTTATACATGCCTCAAAACATTCATAACACGCCTGTGAACACTTATTACATTCATCAATACATTTTTGATATTTGTTTGTTACCATAGTTGCTACGCCCATTTTTAACATACTCCTTTTATTTTTTTTTACATCTAGAGTTATTATGTACTAGTCAAATATTATTATACATAAATCAAAAAGCAACAAAATATTTGAGTATTGTATTAGAAACAAACGTATCTAAAAAACGATTGAAAAATAAGTTGCCACTTTCACAAAAAAGTGAGTCGACTTTTTATATCATTTTCACCCCTTTCGAAATACGTAAAAAACTACGGGACCAATGTCACGTAGTTTTTATTTCATTCTTAAGTGTGCTAATCAATATATCACCATAATATAAATCATAAAGCTCAAAAACACCAAAATATAACTACTTTGCTATTTCTTCCATCTCTTTTATCTTTTCATTCATCATATTCAAAATATTCTGGTAGTTTCTATTGTTATCATCAATAGCTTTATTATATAAAGCAAGCAGCTCATTATACTCATTAACATGTTGATCTTTGTAAAATAATACTTGATCGTTTCGAACCACATATTCCCCTTGTTTTCCATCTAAATATACAAGCATGTTCTTCAAACTTTTAATAACCTCATTCATGTATTCCAAACTTTTAGAGGATGTCTCCGTTGAAGTTTTAGCAGTTTCCTCTAGCTCTGAAATAACATCTTCTTTAACAGTTTTACTTATATATACCTCTGCAAGCTCATCTTTAAAATTGTCCATATGCTGTTCAATCTTTTTATCAAGTTCCTCTGTATCCGTAGATGCTTTTTTTAGTATTTTTATCTTTTCTTTTATCTTGTCAGAATCTTCTAAAGTTTCAGTAGAGAAATTGGCAGGATCATTCATTATATTCCCAATAGACTCAACCTCTCCTTTTATTTGTTGAAACTCTATATAGTTATCCTGAATAACTTCAATAAGCGGTGCAGATTTTCCATACTTTTCTTCTTTAATCTCTTCTCTAGTAATTTCACCTTGTGACATATAGTCTTTAACCAAACTTACCATTTTCTCAATTGCAACTTTCTCTTTTTCACTCTCGGCAGCTGCATTTTTTATACTTATAGAAAGATTGCTAGAGCACAATAACAACGCTAAAATACTAAATATTAAAAAATTCCTTCCACGCTTATTCTTGCCAGCTATAAGAGTCAGCGATGATAGAAAAATCATAATGATAACTGGCGCCAATAGATATACTGAAGAGAATAAGGCATTATCATTTAAGTTATATATACCACCTAAAGTCACTATTCCAGAAATAATGGACAATATAATCGATATAAACAGCAAAATAACCCCAATAATCAATTTAAAATCCACTGAACTCTTTTTTACTTCATGCTTTTCTGGCTCTTCAAAAGTAAAAAAATCCCCCATTTTTACCTCCCTGAATTAAAATCATATTGATATAAATTATATAGTAAAATTCTTTATCTAGCAAGCTTCTTATCTTATTTAGGCTTACTTAGGGTGCAGTCTTTGATTTTGTAACATATTATTCCAAGAACTAAAGCTCCGAGGCTAAGAGAATGTAAAACTCGCTACGGGTCGAATCAAAACTCGCTTCGCGTAGAAAAGTGATTCGACTAATCCTTCGCTTCGTTAACATTCTCTAAGCCTCTACGCAGATGTTCTTTCCATAATATGTTACAAAAAGGTTAATTACACCCTCTTACTTAGGTTCAGTTTTTAATCTTGCAACAGATTAGAAAATATCAAGTAAATAACTGATCAACTAGAGTTTCAAAAAGTTTGATTGGCATTTTTAAAAATTTATATATGCATCCGCTTTTGTAGTTCCGATATTATATTTTCTCCCTGAAAAACAATAATAGCAGACAGAAATATTATACTTATTGCAACTGAAATTATAGATGGATAATCCACTGTAATCAAATCAAACAGTATAAACACTCCTGGAATAATTCCAAACAATCCTCCCAGCAAAAAGTATGCAATATAGTATCCTATACCCAGTCTCATAACCTTTGCCGTCACATACATAACAATTATAGCTGCAATACATAAAAATGGAATTGCATAATCTAAAGACCAACCTCTCCAATCTGTCTTCCAGTCCCAAAATATACTCAATAACGACATAATAATAACCTGCCACATAATTGACTTTGTAATATTATAACGCTTTCGTAAAGCATCAGCAATACTAAGCCATATACTGATTATACCAAACAGAACCAACATCGGCCAATTGATACTTGTAGGAAATAAGCTGTATATAATATAACTGATTACAATAGCAACAATTGATATAAATATAAGAATGCGCATAAGTAAATGGCGTTCATATGTAGGAGGAATTACGGGATAGACCTTATCCTCCTTATCAAAGTTATCATTATTTGACACAATATTGCCACATAATGGACATATATTTTTTCCGTCTCTAATATAAACTTTGCAGTGATTGCAAAATATCATCAACATCGCTCCTAATTTTAACCTCTTTAACTTAGTTTAAAAGAGGTAGGTTATTCCAAGAAAATTCACTTCGCTCATGACCTTTCTTGTTCGCTAGGGAACCCTATGGTTCCCTTCGACGGATGCTTCGCATCCTGAGCACCCTCCTTAAACCGGGAAAGGGGAATCCCCTTTCCAAACCCCAGTATATAAATTTACAAAAATTAGATTTTTATAAATTCCTATACTTAAAAAACTTTGCAACTAACGTTCCAAAAATCTAGATTAACGGGCTTGAATCCACCTTATATCTTTATCGAAAAATCTTTACATCCTTTTTTAAATTTTTCAACGAATAAGGTACCTCTCTGTCAATTGAAGGTACGATTAAAACATTAATTTGAGCCCAATACAGAATTAGAAGAAATTTCTATTTCTATTCCCATTTGTGAAAGCGACCTAAAAAAAGCCTTTTGTAATTCGGTTTCTTTAAAAGGGGACGCAAAAGTCACAACTAACCTGTCTTTATAAGTGCATATTGCCATCTGAGGCCTCTTGACATTAGGAATAATGCTAAATTGACAGATATATTTTTCAAATTCTGATGGCATGTCTATTCTGCCAACATTTGATACCGCTGCTGTTATTCCTAAATCCATTACCATATTAGCAATACGAAGAGATATCTTCTTCAAAGGCAGTGGAACAATTCTCGCTAATGGATTTCTTTCAAGAGAAATAAGCCAATTTAAGTGTTTGTTTAATCGCTCTTGTGTCAACTCACTTTTAAAACTTTCATTCAAACTCTTGATTATTGCATCTAAATTTATATCCTTTTGCTTTAAGCTATACCCCACGTTCATTGTGCTAAAAAAATTCCTTGCCGTCTCCGACTTAAAAAACCGGCGAAGATCAATAGGAATAGATAACACCACAGGGTAGCGCTTCTTACGCATGGGCATATCTTGATATATTGAATTTATAAATATTGCCGCAAATAATATAGTTATTGTAGTGTTGCGCTTATGTGCCTCATCTAAAACATCTTTAGCCGACATCGCACCTTCTATCACCTTAACTCTATTCTCCTCATTCCTACTGCCTTGTATATGATAAGCCTTTATAAGCTTGTCCTCTTTTTTCCACATAAATTGCTCTTTAAAATCCCATCCAGGATAATGCTTTATAAAACTGTCATCCATTCTTTCGCTAATAGACGCACTATAATTCAAACCTTTTACATTCCCTTTAAATTCGTCCTTATGCTTTATGATTAAATAATGATATACAAGCGTCTTCATAAACCAAAGCGCACCTGTCCCATCTGAAAGAGCATGAAATACTTCAAGGTTTATTCTTTTTTTGTAGTAAAAAACCTTAAACAATAACTTTCTCTCATATTTTCTATAAATAGGTGCACAAACCGGTTCCTTTTCCTTTTGCACAATAGGATGTATATTGCTAGTCTCAAAGTAAAACCAAAAGACACCTCTTTTTAATACAGATTTATACAGTGGAAATCTATCAAGCGTCGTATCTAAGGCATCTTGCAACACATCCTTATCTACCTCTTCAAATAACTCGCATGAAATACGAAATACCTTAGGATCCCTGTAATTACACGTTGCAGGAAATATTTTTGACGCGTTATCCAATTTGTTCCATTCGACTCTTTTTGTATAACTCACAATAATTCCTCACTTCTGCCATTACAGCTATTTATAAAACAGTTTATTATATTATAACTTCTTGTAACATACTCCGATTTCCATGGTAAGGAGAAAAATCCATGAACAGCACCTTGCAAGCGATACATTTTAACTCTATTACCTGCTTGTTTCAAACGCATTCCATATGCTTCCCCTTCATCTCTTAAAGGGTCATATTGTGCTGTGATTATCAGAGTATCGGGTTGATTGTTCATATCTTTTGCTAACAGTGGAGCAAGATAAGGACTTGATCTATCCTCAATATTAGGAGCATAAAGATCCATATAGTCCTGTATATGCCTTGAAGTCAGCAAATAATCCCTTCCATTTTCCTTTATTGAAAGAAAGGGCGAGTTTTCTGTGTGATCATTGTATGTAGCCGGGTATATTAGTATCTGTTTGCTAGGCAAAAAATCTCCTCTATCCCTTGCTAAAAGTGAAACTGCAGCTGCCAGATTTCCACCTGCGCTGTCTCCAATTAAAGTAATATCACTCTCTTTGCAATTTAACAGATCCAGATTATGAAAAATTTCTGCTGTGGCATTATAACAATCCTCAAGCCCCAATGGAAATGGATGCTCTGGTGCTAAACGATAGTCCACAGATATTATCGTATTTCTTGTTTGATTTGCCATATTGACACAAACATTGGTATATGTATCAATATTTCCTGTCACCCAGCCTCCGCCATGAAAAAAAATCATTACACCGGAAGTTTCATTGTTTATGGGGCGAAAAATCCGAACAGGAATTTCTCTATCTCCCACCATTATTTTATGATCTAAAAGTCCATATTTAGGTCCTAAATATATGTTAAACACATTGAGTAACTTTCGTTGAAACTTATAATACTTTTTTAAATTTCTTCGTGAATATGACAATACTTTTAATGCTATCCTCTTAAAACGGTTCATTCTCAACCCTTTCCAATGCAACATTAAGTGTTAGGGAGTTTCAAAAAATACATATTAATATTTCAAGTACAATGCCCATTATGAAAGCTTTTAAGCATACACGCATAAGAACATTATTTTAAATTTTTTGATTTTGGCTTATAGTCTTTCAAGCCCAAACATATCTTCAAGTTTATCATACATGTACTTATGAGCATCTCTTATGCCTTCATTATAAAAATAAGAGGCAATCTTTTCCGTAAAAAAATCTAAAATCAATTCAGCTGCCAAATCTCCAATATTCTCGTCTCTTTCTGTCAAAAAAAACTTTCTTATTTCATCTATTGCTTGCATTTTTATCTCTTTTTCCAATTCAAATTTCGCCATACATTCCTCCTTCTAAAACTGCAATCACCTTAACTATTTCCACCTGTAAGCAGCCTATTTCATATCTCAAAATAATTTTTTAAAAATATAGCTCTAATTTTCAATAGGTTTAATAGTTCCATCACTGTTATAAAAAAGCTCTGAATACTTTACAGATCTTTTATTGTCAATCCCCGACACAGAAGCATCATGATAGAACAAATACCACTTACCTTTATATTCAACAATTGAATGGTGTGTCGTCCACCCCTCAACAGGAGCCAGTATTTTACCTTTGTAGGTAAAAGGCCCCATAGGATCATCGCTAATGGCATATACTATATAATGCGTCGTTCCGGTAGAATATGATAAATAATATTTCCCATCATATTTGTGAACCCATGCAGCTTCAAAAAACCTCCTATTCTCATCATCGGCAACTAAAGGTTTTCCTTCCTCATCTACTATTGATATCTCTTTAGGTGTATCTTCAAAAGATAACATATCATCACTCAATGTAGCTACTATAGGCCCTAAAGCTGCTTCTGAACCTTCCGGTGTATTTGCATTAATATCAAACTCACCGCTTTTCCACTTCTCCAATTGACCTCCCCATATGCCACCAAAGTACATATAGGATTTGTTGTCGTCATCGGTAAATACTGCTGGATCCATGCTAAAACTTCCTTCAATATAGTTTTCTCGAGCTACAAATGTCCCGTTGGGACTAGAACTTGTAGCAACACCAATTCTAAATATATCATCTTTGTCTTTTGCAGGAAAGTAAAGATAATACTTGCCATTTTTGTACGCAGCATCAGGTGCCCACATCTGTCTTTTTGCCCATGGAACATCTTTTAGGTGCAGTACCTGCCCATGATCTACACATGGTGAATCAAAATCGCTTATCGATAGTACATGATAGTCTTCCATTGCATATTGGGACCCATCATTATCCGCCGGTATATCGTTTTCAATGTCATGGGACGGATAAATATAAAGTTTGTTTTCAAATACATGTGCAGAGGGATCTGCAAAAAACTGATCTTGAAATATTGGTTCATTAGGCTTGAGTAATTTTTCTTCAGGAGTTTTTTCAGGTGTTGCTGAGAAATTATCTTTTATTCTTGGTTCCTTCGAACACGATACGGAAATTAACAGCAACGCTAATACAGCAATAGTGCTAATAACTTTTTTTGATAAGTTCATTAAAAATCCTCCTATACTTTTGTTATTTAGATACAGCCAAAATCACAATAATATTCTTTTACATATTCTCACTTTTAAATAAAATATCTTCATTTAGGCAAAATAAAAAAATTACTGATCACCTGGAGTTTCAAAAAATTTGATTTAATGGGCTATGTACCTGAAATATTGAATATGTATTTTTTAACTCCCTTATCAGTTTAGCTGAGAAAAAAATACAAATCAAGTTTTTTTAACTCCCACCTAAAAATTTTTATTTACTCTTTACTAATAAAATAAGGTGATTCTAAAAAAACAACTGATCAATTGCGGTTTCAAAAAATTTAGATTGATGGGCTTTTAAGTAAAAACAAAGGGAGCTAATAAGCTCCCCACTTTTATCAATTTAGCTTTCTAATGATATTATATAAATCGTCGATTGTAAAAAATCATATACCAATAACAAAATGTTTTCTTATATCAAAAATATTTTTAAATCTTTAAAGCTTAACCTTTTACCGCACCATTTGTCAAACTTGCTTGAACCTGATTACTCATAAATATATAAATAAGAATCGTAGGTATTGTTGCAATTACAAGACCTGCACCAATTGGTCCCCATTCAGTAGAATACTGTCCTGACATGGACATTATTCCAACAGGTAATGTCTTATACTTAGTACTATCTATAAATGTGGTTGCAAACATAAGTTCATTCCATGCTTGAAGGTAAGTAAAAATTGAAACAGTTGCAACTGCCGGCTTTATTAGCGGCAATATAATACTTAAAAATGACCTATATATGGAACATCCATCTAAAAAAGCAGACTCTTCCATTTCTTTTGGTATACTCTTAAGAAATCCTACACAAACAAATATACACATTGGAAGTGCATACGCAATATAAGGTAGAATTAGAGCTATTGGTGTATCCCTTAGATGAAACTTTTCTAGCATTTTATAGATAGGTAGCAATGCAGAGTGAATAGGAATCATTATACCCAGTAAGAAAACAATCATTGTAACGTTGCTCAGCTTCCATTTCATTCTTGCAATAGCATATGAAGCCATAACTCCAACAACACCAGATACGATAATAGCAACTCCTGTTACCAAAGCACTATTCAAAGTATACAACCAAACTTTCCCATCTGTTAATGCCTTTTGATAGTTGCTCCATAAAAACTTTTCCGGAAGCCCCATAATATTTCCATTATATATTTCAGCATTGTTTTTAAATGAAAACAGAACTAACCATATCAATGGATATATTTGTATAATAGCAAACACTATAAGAAATAACATCAATATTCCAACTATAACATTTCTTTTTGTAAACTTAAAACTTAATTTCATCCTCATCCACCCCCTTATAAATAACTCTCAGATTTGAATATTTTTTGAACTACAACCGTCAACAACAGACACTCAATAACTATAAATATAGCCATAGCACTTCCATACCCAAACTGATTTTTGAAGAATATTGTGGTGTACATTAATGTACTTGGAACTTCTGTTGATTTAAGTGGTCCACCACCAGTAAGAACATAAATCAAATCAAAAGTTTTTAAAGAACCAACTATTGCATAAGTAACACAAACATTCAAAATAGGTTTCATAAGTGGAATTGTAATTTTAAATGCTGCTCTCAATTCTGATGCACCATCAATCTTAGCCGCCTCATAAAGCTCATCTGGTATTGATTTTGCCGAAGAGTACATAAGTAGCATATGATAGCCTATATACTGCCATACAATTACTATAAAGACACATATCAATGCTGATCTTGTATCTCCAAGCCAGTCAAGTACTAAATGATCCAGTCCTAACATTCTTAAAAAACTACTTACTATTCCATAGTCGTAATGATACAGTTTTGACCAAAGCTGTCCAATAACAACTGTTGAAATAATTACTGGTACAAAATAGACAGTTCTAAAAAACTTTTCACCTTTTATCCCTCTTGCAAGTATTAGTGCTAATGTTAACGATATAGGCAACTGAATAAATACCGATAACCCCGCTAATACAAGAGAATTACCAATAGATTTTGCAAAAGCATTATTGTATGATGTGAAAAGATTTATATAGTTATCAAACCATATAAATACACCTTTACTCATACCATTCCAGTCTAATAAGCTGTAATAGCCCGACATGAAAATCGGCAAAATTACCATAGCAAAGAAGAAAACAAATGCCGGCAATACAAACACACATATAGCCTTTTTATCTCTTAAAACTTTATCCATACAATTTCAACCCCCAAGAAAATTTACTGCAAAAATATAACTAATAAGTCAAAATAACAAAAAAACGATTTCAAATACTTTTACGGTCACACAAAATTTGACTATCAAATTTTATGTGACCGCACTTGAATGTCAATTTAAATCAAAGATTCTTAATCTTCATTAAATTTCTGCATCTGTTTAGCAAATTGTTCAGGAGTTATTTGTCCAGCCATAAGCTCAACAACAAGGTTTTTGTGTGTATCTGCATCTGCACCTTCCAAGAAAACATCCCACCAAAGGACCCAACCAGTACTGTCTTTTGTCATGTCTGAGATCTCTTTTGTAAGAGGTGAAATCTTAGATTCGTCAACTTCAACCTTCCATCCTGGTAAACCTGTATTTGCTTCATACATGTCATGAGCTAACTTCTCACATATAAAGAAAAGTACATCTGCAGCAAGTTTAGGATCTTTTGTCTCTGAATTAATCATATATCCGTCACCAGCGCCGCCAAAGTATTCAGTTGCACTACCTTTACCACCATCGATAATTGGGAATTTCTTGGCAACTATTTTGCCATTAACAGTCGAAGTTTCAGCAGTAACATTACCAGCTACCCAGTTACCATTAAACAACATAGCTCCTTTTCCTTGTGCAAAGTCAACATTTGCATTATCCCATGAAACTGACATTGTACTTGGACCAAATGCACCCATCTCTGTTAATTCTACAAGTTTTGCTGCAGCATCAATGAATTCTGGTGAGTCAAAAGATGCTTTACCTGACAATGCATCATTACATAACTCAGCACCTGCTGTTCTAAGAGCTAAAACATCATAATACCACATTGCAGGCCACAAGTCTTTTGCTCCACAGATCATAGGAGTAACATCGTTATCTTTGAATTTCTGTACAGCTGTAAGTAACTCCTCATAAGTTTCAGGAATTTTTACATCGTATTTTTCAAACAACTCTGTGTTACAGAATAATGGTCCAACCTGCATCTGATATGGAACACCATATACCTTTCCATCATAAGTAAAGTTGTCGGTAATTCCTGTTAACAACTTATCTTGAACATCTGGAAGGTACTCATCAAGAGGAATAACCTTTCCACCATCTACAAAAGGTTGTGAAAAACCTGCTGCCCAAGTAAAGAATATATCCGGGCCACCTGTTCCTGACATTGCCGACTTAATCTTTGTCTTGTACTGCTCATTTTCTGTTCCTGTTTCTTCAATCACCACATTATACTTCTCTTCTGCTTCTTTTATAGCATTAAGAAGTATTGTTCTGTTTCCTTCAGCATCTGAAGGAGTAATGTGCCACATCTTAAGAACTGGTTTTTGTGTCGTATCACTTCCACCATCTGGTGCTTTTGTAGCTTCACCTCCTTGATTGTCTGTCTTTCCGCAGCCTCCTATACTAGCACTTAATGCTACTGCTGCAAATAAGCATAATAACTTTTTTGATATTCTTTTCATAAAAAAATACCCCCTTTTTTTATTTTGAAAAGCACTTTATTCTAATATTCCACGAAAGTACTTAAATTATACATTCATAGAATATATAGTCGCTATAATTATTTATCGACATACTATTTTTTTTATTAACACTATTTTTTATATAATTTTTTCATGTGCTTACCACAGTTTACATATGGTTTTTCTCTTTACAAAAAGAAGAAAAACAAGTCCTACTATACATTATATTCATATACATCAATATTTTATAATATATTTTATTTATTAGCAAAACATATAATGTTAAACACTAAAGGTATCTCATGTATATAATCGGCAATAAATTTTAATACATTACATAAACTTGTGAATAGTTTTGTGCCTATATTCTTTCCCTTTCAACAGTATAGGTGAAGGAAAATGTCTATGTTTCATAGAATTTGGAAAGAACTGAGTCTCAAGGCAAAAACCACTTCTTGGTTTGTATTGTATACCATATTTCCCAGTCTGAAGACTTTTTATAGCGTTACCAGAGTAAAATTGCAACCCCGGTTTTGTTGTGTATACTTCCATCCTTCTACCACTTAATGGATCAAAAACTTCAGCTGCTTGTTTTAAACTATCTCCCTTTTCATTTAAAACCCAGTTGTGATCGAAACCATTTCCATAAACAACCTGAATGTCATCAGAAAATATTCCTGACTTTATAGGTTTCATTTCAGTAAAATCCAAGACTGTTCCATCAACATCACAAATTTCACCGGTTGGTATACAATCTTTATCTACAGGAGTAAACTTATCAGCATATATTTTTATCTCATGGTCAAGAATATTATTTAATTGTTTACCCGACAAATTGAAGTATGTGTGATTTGTAAGATTTACAACGGTATCTTTATCTGAAACTGCATAGTAATCTATCTCGAAAGAATTATCATCGGTAATAGTATATGTAACATTTACTTTTAAATTCCCAGGATAATTCTGCTCTTTGTCTTTACTTAGATATGTAAACGTTATTGAATTGCTGACATCTTCACTATCAACCTTTTTCCATATTACTTTATGAAATCCTTTACTGCCTCCATGAAGATGATTTTTTAATTCATTTTTTTCTAAATCATATGAAACTCCATTTAGTTCAAAGTGTGCATCTTCAATCCTGTTTGCATGCCTACCTATAATAGCTCCAAAATATGAAAGATTGTCAAAATAGTTGCAAACATTATCATAACCCAATACAACATCGTCTAACTTGCCATTTTTGTCAGGTACCAAAAGAGAAACAACTATCGCACCAAAATTTGTCACCTGTGCTTTCATACCGTTTTTATTAGATATGGTATACAAGAAAATATCCTTGTTATCTTGACCTTTAAGAAAATTCTCCTCATTAATACTCATTTTAACTGTTTTACCTCCAAAATACAAAACAAAGTAATTACGTAATTTCAACTTGTTTTGTAGTAATAATGTTTTATAACACTAGCCTTTTAGGTAGCTAGTAATTATATATCAAAACACATTTTTAAAATAAACTACAAGGTATCGAACCCTTTCACTTTCACCTCTTCTTTCACTAAGGGAGTTTTAAAAAAAATACATATTCGTTATTTCTTTTACAAAACCCATTATAGAAGCTTTTATACTTCTAAGTGTAGGAACATTATTTTGCTTTGCAAAAAATGTTAATCAAATTTTTTGAAACTCCAGTTGCAAAGTTCCTATTTGATGTTTCCTAAAAAGGTACTTAGAAAGCTACAGGGTATCGAACCTCTTAGCTTTTACTACTTTATATCGTCTTAGGGAGTTTCAAAAAAATACTTATTCATTATTTCTTTTACAAAGCCTATCAAATCAAATTTTTTGAAACTCCAGTTGATCAGCTATTTTTTTGATCTTGTCTTATCAAAATTTAATTAGCTCTCAATAATATATTTATTCAACATTGCTTCAAGAACTTCCTGTCTTCCGGATTTATTTTTTAATGAACTGTTTTCTAAAGCATATTTCTCCAGCTCTTTAAACCCTACTTTACCAGATATAATGTCACTTCCTATTCCAGTTTTGAAGTTCTGATATCTTTCTTCGACAAACTTATCAAATTTTCCTTCTTGAATTATCTTGTATGCAACTTTTAAACCTCTTGCAAAAGCATCCATACCTGCAATATGTGCATAGAAAAGGTCAATTTGTTCAAAAGACCCTCTTCTTACTTTTGAATCAAAATTCAAACCACCTTTTTCAAAACCACCAGCCTTTAATAATTCATACATCCCAAGGGTTGTATCATATATATTTGTAGGGAATTGGTCTGTATCCCATCCCAACAATAAATCTCCCTGGTTTGCATCTATACTTCCTAATACACCATTTATAGCACACACTCTAAGTTCATGCTGGAATGTATGCGCAGCAAGTGTAGCATGGTTTGCCTCAATGTTCATTTTAAAATCTTTCTCTAATCCATAAGTTCTCAAGAAGCTGAGTACTGATGCAGTATCAAAATCATACTGATGTTTTGTAGGTTCTTTAGGCTTAGGCTCTATCAATAACTGACCATCAAAACCAATTTCTTTTTTATAATCAACAGCCATTTTTAAGAATCTTCCCATATTGTCAAGCTCAAGCTTCATATCTGTGTTCAGTAAAGTCTCATAACCTTCTCTACCACCCCAGAACACATAGTTTTGGCCGCCAAGTTCCTTTGTTACTTCCATTGCCTTCTTAACCTGAGCTGCTGCAAATGCAAAAACATCAGCGTTTGGCGAAGTTGATGCTCCATGTACAAATCTTGGATTACTAAATGCATTAGTAGTTCCCCATAAAAGCTTTACGCTACTGTCTTTCATACGATCTTTAATCGCTTCAACAATTACATCAAGTCTTTTATTTGTCTCCTTCAAATTATCAGCTTCCGGAGCTATATCTCTATCATGGAAACAAAAGAAAGGAACACCTAATTTTTCACAAAACTCAAAATTTGCTTCCACTTTTGCCTTTGCCAAATCCATAGGATCGGAAATATCATCCCATGTTCTTTCAGCTGTTCCTTCTCCAAATGGATCTCCACCCCTACCTTGAAAAGTATGCCAATAAGCAACAGCAAACCTAAGATGATCCTTCATTGTCTTATCCCCAACAACCTCATCAGGATTATAATACTTAAATGCTAAAGGATTATCCGATTTTGCACCTTCGTATTTTATTTCTGTTACATCCTTAAAAAACTCCGACATTTTCCATACCTCCTAAGTTTATATTTTAATCGTTTCTTAGTGATAACAAAAAATAACTTCCTAATTCTCTTATTTTAAAGGCATTATTGAATCGAATTTTTTCGCTATCCCTAAGTAGATACTTATATTTAATTATTCCTTAAGTGATAACAAAAAATAACTTCCTAATTCTCTTATTTTAAAGGCATTATTGAATCGAATTTTTTCGCTATCCTTAAGTAGATACTTATATTTAATTATTCCTTAAGTGATAGCGAAAAATAACTTCTTAATTATCTTTTTTAAAAGGCATTATTGAATCGAATTTTTCGCTATCCCTAAGTAGATACTTATATTTAATCGTTCCTTAAGTGATATCGAAAAACAACTTGTTAATTCCCTCATTATAAAAACATTATTGAATCGAATTTTTTCATTATCCTATAGTATATACTTATATTTTAATCGTTCCTTAAGGGACAACGAAAAACAACTTCTACTTCTCTTATTTTTAGAAATTTTAAATCAAATTTTTTCGTTATCCCTAAGTAAATATCTATATCTTAACCGTTTCTTAGTATAGTTGACAACTCCTTAAAATCACTATTTAAAGACTTGTAAAGCTGCTTATAAATCCCATAAACCTTTTCATAATGTGCATATGCTCCCATATCTGGATTCTGCTTTGTTACAACTTTAATTACATTATCACAAGCTTCTGGCACACTACTATAAACTCCTGCGCCAACACCTGCTAATAGTGCAACACCTAATGCAGGACCTTCGCTTGAGTTTATCGTGGTTATTTCGGTACCAAATACATCACCTTGCATCTGTCTCCACAACTTACTCTTTCCACCGCCACCAGATGCCCTAACTTCTTTTACGTCAACACCTAATTCTTTTATTATTTCAAAACAGTCTTTTAGGCTGTAAACAACACCTTCCATTACTGCTCTTAGAAGATCCTGTTTTTCATGCTTGGCAGACAAACCGAAAAATACACCTCTTGCATCAGGGTCAAGATGTGGAGTTCTCTCGCCCATCAAATAAGGCAAGTAAACAATTCCATTTGCCCCAACTGAGACTTTTTCAGCTGCTTGATCCATTAATACATATGGATCTATTTTCATTAAATCTGCTGTTGCCATTTCATCTTTACATAAGTTGTCTCTAAACCATTTAAGAGAAAGTCCTGCCGCCTGAGTAACCCCCATTATATGCCAGGTATTTGGTACTGCATGGCAAAAAGTATGTACTCTTCCCTTAGGATCTATACTTACATTTTTTGAAAAAGCAAATACAACACCACTAGTTCCAATTGTTGAAGAAACAACTCCATCTCTTACAATTCCATTTCCTATAGCTCCTGCAGCCTGATCACCGGCACCGCCTACAACAGCAGTTCCTTCTTTTAGACCAGTAATTTCAGCAGCCTGCCTATGTACGTTACCACTAACTTCATAGGACTCATAAAGCTTTCCTAACATATCTTTTCTAAGACCAAGCTTTGATATAACCTCATCGCTCCAACATCTGTTAGGGATGTCCATCAGCTGCATTCCACTTGCATCGGAAACTTCAGTAGCAAATTCCCCTGTAAGACGGTATCTAATATAGTCTTTAGGAAGAAGAATTTTATCAATCTTTTCAAAAATCTCAGGTTCATTATTCTTAACCCAAAGAATCTTTGATGCTGTAAATCCTGTTAAAGCAGGATTAGCTGTTATCTCAATAAGTCTTTCTTTACCAATCTTATTGGTGATCTCATCACATTCTGCAAAACTTCTTTGATCACACCATATAATTGATTTTCTAAGAACTTTATGTTCTTTATCCAAAAGAACAGCACCATGCATTTGCCCGGATAATCCAACACCTTTGATTTCATTTGAGTTTACTCCGCTTTTTAGTATAACGTCATTAATAGTACCACATACCGCATTCCACCAGTCTTCTGGCTCTTGCTCTGCCCACCCATTGTTCGGCTGATACAATGGATACTCTCTTAATGAACTAGCAACAGAATTACCCTTTTCATCAAATAAAACAGTCTTTGTGCCAGAAGTACCTATGTCAATACCAAGTAAATAAGACAACATTACCCCTCCTAGTCATAATAATCCTCATATATTTTATACTATTTATTATACATAATTAATACTCTAATTCAATAGCATCTCCAATTAATTCAAAAGATGTTTTCAAAACTTCTGAGTTTGTCAGCTTCTGACTTCGATTATCCGGCTGACTTCCTCCGATAAATATTTCAAATTTCCCGGGATTTAATATACACTTACCTTCATTATTTATATAAGCCATTTGTCTAGGCTCTATCTCAAATTTAACTTCTTTTTGTTCACCAATTTCTAAATTAATTCTCCTGAATCCCAAAAGTTGCCATTTTGGAACATCAATACCATCACAAGATTTTAGATACATCTGTATAACTTCATCAGACTTATATTTACCTGTATTTTTTACTTTTACACTGCATGTAATTTTATCTCCTACATTAATCTTACTATTTGATATTAATAGATTACTGTATTCAAATTTTGTATAGCTAAGTCCATAGCCAAAAGGATAAAGCGCTTCATTTTTCATATATCTATATGTGCGATTAGCCATAGAATAATCCTTAAAATCAGGCAACTCTTCCGTAGTATTATAAAAAGTAACCGGAAGCCTTCCTGCAGGACTGTAATCACCAAACAACAACGAGGCAACCGCCTTTCCACCTTCTGCTCCAGGATACCAAGCTTGAATAATTGCAGGAACATTCTTATCTGCCCATGTAACTGAAAGAGCACTACCGGAAAGTAACACTAGTATCACAGGTTTTCCTGTTTTAGATACTTCCTCTAGCAATTCCTGTTGATGTCCTGGTAAGTTAAGGTGGAGCTTGTCACCACTGGCATATTCGTTTGATATATCCCCTTCTTCACCTTCAATATTTGCATCTAGACCTAAACACATTACAACAACATCCGACCTTTGGGCTATGGATACAGCCTCTGCAAACCCTTCTTTTGGCTCGTTCAGTGCATTTTTGGTCTTATACAAGTGACAACCATATGCGTAATAAACCCTTGTATCCTCGTTTACTGATTCTCTTATTCCCTCCAAAACAGTAACATAATTTGATGCCGTACCAAAATAATTTCCTATAAGAGCATCTCTACTATTTGCATTTGGACCAATAACAGCAATAGACTTTATCTTATTTTTGTCAAGAGGAAGAATTTTATCATTTTTAAGAAGTACCAAAGACTTTTTTGATACCTCAAGTGAAAACTCCTTATGCTCGGCACAATCATTTAATTCGTAAGGAATGTTAGTATAGGAAACGTCTTCATCATCATCAAACATTCCTAGCTTCATCCTTGTAGTCATAAGTCTTATAACACACTCATCAATTGCCTCTTCGCTCACCAAACCTTCTTTATGTGCAATCAACAAATTACCATACATATTTCCACAATTTAAGTCACATCCATTATTAACCGCTAAAGCAACAGATTCAGGAGCAGTCTTTGTGACTTTATGATTTTCATGAAAATCCCTAATTGCCCAACAATCAGAAGTAACATGACCTTTAAAGCCCCATTCATCTCTAAGTATATCCCTAAGCAGTGTTTTACTTCCACAGCAGGGTTCACCATTTGTCCTATTATAAGCTCCCATTACAATTTCTACTCCTGCTTCTTTGACAAGCTCTTTAAATGCAGGAAGATAAGTCTCTCTCATATCCTTTTCTGAAGCAACTGCATCAAATTCATGTCTTTCACCCTCAGGCCCACTGTGTACTGCAAAATGCTTGGCACACGCAGCAACTTTCAAATATTTTCCATCACCTTGTAATCCTTTAACAAAAGCAACACCCAACCTGCCTGTCAAGTACGGATCTTCTCCATAAGTCTCATGCCCTCGTCCCCATCTAGGATCTCGAAATATATTTATATTAGGAGACCAGCAAGTCAAACCTTTATATATACCATGATCACCTTTTCTTTGAAATTCATGGTACTTCGCTCTGGCCTCAGTAGAAATAACGTCTGCAGTATTGTATATTAGTTCTGCGTCAAATGTTGCCGCAAGTCCTATTGCCTGTGGAAATACTGTTGCAGTTCCTGCTCTTGCAACCCCATGCAATACTTCGCTCCACCAATTATAAGAAGGTATATTAAGCCTTGGTATTGCAGGAGAGCTATGTAACATCTGCATTACCTTCTCTTCAAGCGTCATTCTTGAAACTAAGTCTCTTGCACGTTCGTCGAAACTGAATTCCTTATTCTTATAATCTTCTGATCCGGATTTAAAATTATTCAAAATAATCCTCCTCCAATTTTTTTAGTCAGAACAATTCACAACATTTAAAACAATCTACAGTTAAAATACATATATTTTTTGGCTTGTATTATTTTAAAACTCCTAAAGATAGCCTAAAGTACTGTACATGTATTTTTTAAACTTCTTATATAATTAATCCTTTTACTTTCGTATTAATTATATTTCCCACAATTAAAGCATAATATTTTTTAAAAAACTACTAAAATATTATAACACATAAATCTAGCATGAACAGTTTTTTTTTCACTTTTAATAAAAAATCTCCTATATACGCTTAAACATATGAATGAAAATTTGCATTTTTTTCGAATAGTATTCACATTTGAAAATATCAAATAAACTTTTATACTATAAAAAATAAGCCTTCTTAAAAAGAAGACTTATTTTTATTATAAAAGTATATTTTATTCTTTAACACCACCAACATTAAGACCGGTTACAAAGTAACGTTGTACAAAAGGATATACACATATTATTGGTACCATAGCAACAATAGTTATTGCAGCCTGCATAGCTATAGGAGTAACCATACCTCCTGCAAGCTCAGCACCTATCCCACTAGTTGCAGACTGTGCTGCTTGACTTTGGGAAAAGGACGAAGCTAAAAGCTTTTGAAGCTCAAAGGACAATGTACTTAATTCCTGCTTTGATGAAGCATATAAATAAGTGTCAATCCAGTTGTTCCATTGAAAAATTGCAACAAACATTCCTACAACCGCCAAAGCCGGTTTAGTTAATGGAAAAATAATTCTTATAAATATCCTGAAATCACCTGCTCCATCAAGTCTTGCAGATTCAACTAAACTTTCCGGAATGGACGAAATATAGGTTCTCACAACTATAACATTAAAAGCTGATATTAAAGTTGGGATAATATACACCCAAAAACTACCGTACAATCCAAGACTTTGATTTAATTTAAATATAGGTATCATACCTGCATTAAAATACATTGTCAAAACAACCGCAATTGTAATGAACTTATTAAAAATATACTCTTTTCTACTCAAGCAATATGCCAACATACCCGTTAGAAAAACGTTCAATACTACAGATATTACAGTTCTTGCAACTGAGACGAAAAAAGCATTAACTACAGTCCCCGAAACAAATACCGATCTGTAATTCTGCAAAGAAAACTCTCTCGGCCAAATATAAATACCGCCCCTTACCGTGTCCAAACCATCGTTAAAAGAAATGGCTAAAGTGTTCACAAACGGATAAAGCGTAACTACTACAAGAAATAGCAACACAATTGTGTTAAAAACATTAAAAGCAACATCTCCTAATTTATATCTTTTATTTCTATACCTTATATACATAATGAAACAGCCCCTCTTTTAAATAAGTCTTTCTTCTCCAAGCCTCTTACAAACCCAATTCGCAAGGAATAATAACACTACACTAACTAAAGTTTTAAACATACCTGCTGCAGTTGCAAGCGAGAAATTACCTTGTGTAATACCATACCTAAGTGTAAATACATCTATTGTTTCAGACCATTCAATATTCAATCCATTCTTTAACAGGTACTGAAATTCAAATCCAGCATTTAAAACACTTGCTATATTCATAATCAAAAGCACAATGATTGTAGATTTAATACTCGGAATGGTTATATTCCACATTTTTCTAAATCTTCCTGCACCGTCGATATCAGCAGCCTCATATAAATTTGGGTCTATAGAAGTCATAGCTCCTAGATATATAATTGCGTTAAAACCCACGTTTTTCCATATATTACCAACTCCAAATATACCCCAAAAGTATTCCCCTTTACCAAGCCACATTATAGGCTCTTCTATTAAGTGTAACTTCATAAGTATAATATTTACAATACCGTTTTCCGTTGATAAAGCTTGTGCTATAATGCTACATGCTATAACCCAAGATATAAAATAAGGCAAATAAGAAATTGTTTGCACAGTCTTTTTAAATGCAAGATTTTTCACTTCATTAAGTAAAAGAGCCAATCCGATTGCTGTTATAAAAGACAAAACCAGATTAATTACACTCATAGCAACTGTATTTCGCAAAACTCTCACAAAACCTTCATCACTAAATAAAAATTGGAAGTTCTCCATACCTACCCATTTCTGATCGAAAATGCTCTTGTTTGGACCGGGTCTGTATTTCTGAAATGCCATAATCCATCCCGAGAGAGGCAAATAGTTAAATATAAAAACATATATTAAAATAGGAACTGACATGAAAATCAGCTGTTTCTGCTTTAATATGGTTCTTAAAGTGCTTTTTTTATACTTTTTATTTGGCTTCTTAAACAATTTCTTGTTCATAGCCAAAGAAGTGTCTTCCATGAAAATTCTCCTCTATAATATAATCTTTTTTTCTTTTCAAATTACTGATATATCTCTATCACATTAATATATGCAATATTCTATATTAAATATTGCATATATATTGCATATCACATCCGAACTTCAGTTAACTGAAGTTCGGATGTGGTATTTTTAAATAATCATCTGTTAGTCTTTAGACAAAGTGTCTATTCTATATTGTATACCATCATTGTAAATCTTTTCAAGTCCAGCAATATCCAGATCATTCATCTTATCAACATACTCTTTCCACATACTTTCAAAATCACTTGGATCCGCAGAAATTATCTTCGGTAGATATTGGAATGCGTAATCCTTTAGTTTTTGATTTGTAACCTGTTCATCTGTACCAACCGGTATTGATATTTCATATGCTGGGAAGTAAATAGGGTTCTCAGGAGGTGTACTGAAAAGTTCACCTTGAGTCTTAACACCATAAGCAGAAAGTACTTCCTTAGCTACATCATCTAGCGAATCAAAGTATTCTCCAGGCTGTGAATTAGGTGAAGTTGCGTTGCCATCACTATATGAACCTTCTAGCTTAGGACAGAATTGAAGCAATGCTTCAGCATAATTAGAAAGCTTCCAATCATCTTTCTTAGAATTTTGCCTTTGTTCAGGAGTCCTATAATACATTCCGTTCTCATCTACTAAATAGTCTTCACCTTCTATACCCCACTGTAAAATCTTCTGCCACTTTTCTTCTAAAAGAGTGTCTAAGATTTTCATTATTCTATCCGGATCCTTACAGCTGGTAGTAATTGCATATCCACTATTTACGTTAATGTTAGGGTAAGTCAAATACCAATCAGGTATATCTTCTTCATAAGTAACAGCAACAGGCATATACTGTCTCTCAAGCATACCCTGATCTATTATGGAATTGTAACCTAATTGGAAATTCCAACGTTGATCATACACCCCTAGAACTCTACCACTTGATATCTTAGAGATATAAGAATCAAAATTCATTGTGAAACATTCAGGGTCTACTACCCCTGCATTATACATTTCATTTAGTTTTTTATAATACCTTTTTGATATGTCTTTATTCGCATAAACCGTCGCAACATTATTATCAACATTAACACCACCATCATTTGGATGGCCACTTAATTGTGCAGGGGCATTTCTAAGAGTCCAGTCCTTACTTTCATCAGTAAGTATTTCAAATCCAATAGTCTTTTGACCGTTTATCTCAGGATATTTCTCCATATATTTCTGAATGTAGTCAAACCATTCATCAAGAGTCTTTATCTCTGGATAATCAAATTCTTTAAGAACTGCAGCTTGTGTCCAGAACGCAGGACCATATGACTCGTTAGCATAATACTCTCCTGATACCACACCATAATTTGGCATAACATACACATGACCGCTTGCAGGATCCTTTATTCGATTAATAATATCACCATAATGTGCTTTAAGATTTGGGTATTTGTCAATGTAACCTTCCAATGGAATCAAAGCTTCTGCATCTATGAACTCTTGTAGTCCTGATTGGTCGCCACTCAAACCTAATAAATCAGGATATTCTCCACCAATAATCATCATACCAGCTTTTTCTTTCGCCTCACCAACAAGAAATTCAAACTTAAACTTAACTCCAAGCTCCTCTTCAATTTTTTTATAAATCTTGTGATCTTTAGCTGGTTGAGCAGCAGCCATTGAATTGTAAACACTAACTGTAAGTGGTCCATCACCACCTGACTTAGATGTGTCTGGGTCTTTAGGATCCTTTTTACAACCTGCAAGACTCAAACCTAAAGATAAACAAAGCAAAACTGGAATAGCACGTGAAAACAACCTGTTTTTACTCATAATGTTCCCCCTTGTTTTGATTATATGTAACACGTAACACATATTTATTATAAGTTTTTTGATACAATCTTGTCAAGTAGTGTAAATATATTAAAACAAGGAAACAGAAACGATACACTATGTTTTTTAGCATGTTTTATGCCATTTTTTATAATTAACGCAGAATTTTATGTATACTTATGCACTATTTTTCTAATTAGTTATACTTTTCTATATAGTAATTTTATACAATTATAAAAAACAAAAAATTAATACAAAGATATCAAAGTCCAATATTTTTCATCATATCATATGAATTTTGACCGTCTTTTGAACATTTACAAAGTCCTTTTATTATTCTTAATGTACGTCTTCGTTTTTTTATTATACATTTAATCCATCTATGTATCCATGCAGGCACTAATAAATATGCATATTTTTTTAGTATGGGATATTTCTCCTTCATTGTATCAAAATCCAAAAATATTTTTTTAAAAATGGCCTTAAGTTTTATATATTTCATCTTTTTTGTTTTTGAATACTCATTTCTGAGTGTTTCTATTGCAATATTGTTGTTTGAAAATCCAAAGGTACCTCCTTCTAAAACATACTTTGACATGGCATTAATAGTCAACTCATCCTTGTCAAAAACCACACCAGGTGTTTTTACATCAAACCATTTTTCACATAGGTAAAAAATGTGTTCTGCAAATATATCCAATTTAATTTCTTTCAGCTCATTCCAAATTTTTTGATAATCCAACATATCACCAAATTTATCTACAACCACCGCAATGTCTAAAATCATTCTTACTCCAGCACCAATTTTATAAAAATGTTTTGCAATGTGAGCTATCAAAAACACTAAATGATAATTTATATCCAACTCGAAAGTGCATGTATTTTCTTTAGGTATTGTATAATTCCAAGCATTTTTAAAGTATTCAAAATAATCAATTTTTGAATTAATTTTAGTGTTTATCATTTTATCATGAACTTCAAATACAATTTTTCCTTTACGATATTTATCATGCCACTTTGAAGATAAATCCTTATACCCTAAATCTGCAAAGATTTTCCTAACTTTCTCTGCATCTTCCTTCTGTATAAGTAAATCAATATCACCTTGTGTTCTCATCTGCCTTACAGGATAATATTCTCGTATTACTACACCTTTGAAAAACACATGCTTTATATTGTGCTCATTTAATAGTTGAACAATTTCTCCATAAGCCTTTTGCTGCTGTTCATATCTACATGTTGCGTAAAAGAAATCGGATTTAAATTTATTTAATATCGAAGGTTCGGGTCTATCTTTTTTTTCTAGTTTCTGAAGTGCCAAATATACAGTTCCTCCTAGAGAATGTATTCTTGCCAAATTATATATCTTCTCCCAATCAACAACAACTTGCTGGTCATTTCTCTTAACTTCAATGCTCTTCGTACAAACTAGATGGTCGTTTGCTTTCACTTCACCATCTGCCATGTAGTCCGTTTGGTTGTCTCGTTTTGCTCCACTTCCCATCATACAACTCGGTTTTACAGGTTTATCTCCCTTTAAAAATGCAGTTATAAGTGATATAAAATATAGGCTGTTAGCATCCATTTTTTCACCCCCAAATCTTTTTATTCTCAACTCTTATCACTCTGTCACAGTCCGCTATTGTCGAATCCCTATGGGATATAAATATACATGTTTTATCTTTAATACATCTTAAGTTTTCAAGAAGCTTTTTTTCTGTAATTTTGTCAAGTGCCGAAGTAGCTTCATCCAATAATAAGATAGGTGCCTTAGACGTAAGTGCTCTGGCTATTGCTATTCTTTGAATTTGACCTTCCGAAAGCCCTAAACCCCTCTCTTTAATTGTTGTATCAAATCCCTTTGGCAGTTCAGAAATAAAGTCCATTATGCAAGCCGTTTTAGCACATTCAATAACCTCCTGCTCTTTTATATCATCACAAAAAAAAGTTATGTTTTCCCTAATTGTTCCCGACAAAATCATATTCCCTTGAGGTACATAAGAAAACATTCTTCTCATTCCTGCATCGATACTATAGTAATCATCTTCTGTTTTTATATAAATTAGTCCATCGTCTGCTTTTATCAAGCCCAATAAAAGCTTTATCAATGTACTCTTACCCACACCAGAGGTACCTACTACAGCAACCAACTCACCTTTATAAACAAAAGTCGATGCATCTTTAAAAACAGGTTCACTATCATAAGTAAAATTTATATTTTCAAATCTTATAAATTGCATTTTTTCATAAATTCCAGCTATATCCTTAACATCCTTAGTACTTTCTTCCTCTCTCAAACTTTCCAATTCCATAAGACGTTCAACGGAAGCTATCATTGAAAAATACTTAGGAACAACTCCCGAAAAGTTTTTAAATGGTGCCTTTACCTGCTCAAATACCTGCAAGAATGCAGTTAATGCCCCAAAAGTCATAGTACCTGCTCCAACTTTAAAGCCACCCCATATTAATGTAAAATAATAACATCCTGTAAATATTACATACACACCAGTGCCTGCTAAATTGCTAACTGTATTCCTCTTTATTTTCGCCCTGTAATTACTATTTTGTAAAGCTTTCAACCTATTAATTATTGGTTTTTCCGAAGTAAAAGATTTAATAACTATTAGATTTTCAACACACTCCTGCATAAAAGAACGTGTTTTACCGTCAGTTTGTTGCACCTCTTTATGAATAATTTTAAACTTTTTACGATAAATCCAACTTACAACAAAAACCACGATTCCACACAAAATTAGTATTAGAGTGTACAGAGGATCAATGAATATCATGACTGACAATCCCGCTATAAGTTTTACTGACATCGAGACAGCTTGAGGTAATATATATACTATCTCCTCTACTATAATTCTTATATCACTAGTTAACCTGTTTATATATTCTCCTGAGTGATATTTATTTAGCTCTGTCAATTCCTTTTTAGCCAATGAACTAAAAACTCCTTGCTTGATATTCATTTCGATTTTTCCGCTTGCCCTAACTTTAATATTGCTATTTAAAATATTTAGACCAGCTTGTAAGATAATCACTCCAATAAACATAGCAATATAGTATAAAACATCCCCAGTTTGTTTTCCTGTAGCAATATCAATAACCTGTTTAGAAAGCAATGCAAGTATAATAAAAGTTAGTGCTAAAAATGCGCTGATAAAAGCCAATGAAATCACTTTCCAGATATGTTTCTTTGAATACATGTATATCCATTTTAAAGAATCTAATCCCTTATTCATTTTATTCTCCTTAAACTGCGCCTGCCTTGTTGCATAATACCCCGAAAAGGTATTGAAAATATCCTTAAAAACCAATACAGTTTGTACATTACGTCATTACATCTATACATCTTGCCATCTCTTTCAAAAGCTTTAACTACAGCAATAACATCTTTCTTAGGCACATTCTTCTCAATTTTGCACTGATTGTCACCACATAAATCATAACTGTTTCTATTAATTTTAACTATTCTGTGAAGAACATAATTGCCACTGTTACGTCTATATAAAGGTATATCTCCTTTTTTAAGGTTGAATTTATCGCAGCTAGTTAATACAACTTTGTCTTTTTTATGCCTTAACATAGGATTCATGCTTGTCCCTGTAACTGTAATTATTACATCAATATTTTCATCTAGCATTTTAAGAATAATTGGAGACAAACTCCCAATACTTGTACTTACTTTATTTACCTTCATAGTTCAAGAATACCTGCTGTTTTTAATTTCTCACAGAATCTTTCGATATGTAAACTTGCCGTTTCACTATCCACTTCATATTCTTCAAGCATTGCATCTAGAAGCTGCTTTTGGCTTTTCTCATTCTCAAGCTGCTTCCATAAAAAAGCACCAGTCTCATTAAGTGTAATCATTGCATTAAAATCAACGGCCTTTTTGCCAAAAGGAATTACAATATAATTACCTGCAATTTCCCTCAATGCAAATTCCTTTGATACCATCATAAGCATTCTCCTCATCAGAAAATTTTTATTAGAAATTTTAAAAAATAACTTACACACCATTAAGATTACAAAATCAATTATATTTTTCTCGAAAAACATTTTACATTATTTAATCTTTATTTTCGAGAAAGAATATACATCTGACTATAAAAGTAAAAAAGAGATAATGTAATAAACTTTTTGACTTTTATATAGATTAAATCTTTTGAAAAACAAATTGAACAGTTATTTTTTAGCAATCACTTAAAACTTTTTCGAGCTGTGAAATAGGTTACTTACGCAAAGCTTCAAATCCAATGAAAAATCCTTCTATTAGCTAGGGTATTCCTTAAAAGCCGGATTTTTCATTAATAAGTATACCTCTGAAGTTTATGAATCTTTGTTTCAGCAATACTATTTTCACATGTGGAACTTTTATACTTTAATACGCTAAACTGAAATTTCATCATATACCAATCTTACCGCATCCTCACTTATATTACACCCAAGTTTATAAACTGGTACTGATTTCAACAATTCATCTATTAAGCTAAAGAGTTTGTCTATATTCTCTATTTTTTTAGGTCGAACTGTTTGATCTAAAATCATCTTAATTGCATTTTTATTATCTATTTGATTTATCCAGTTTGTATGAGACCTTTCAATAAAAACAATACTTTTTAATGGAACTTTGATATTTTTATTTTTATCCGTTTTTCCGCTCCATGGAGTACCATATACATTAAAGCGATTTCCATCAAAGCGAATAGCAGGCTTGTCATCATTTACAATTATAGCACGGTCATTTCCGAAATATTTTTGCCAAAGTGCAGTATGTGTTGATTTCCCAGTTCCGCTTTTAGCAGAAAAAAGATACGCTGCATTATCAATTGCTACAGCCGATGAATGTAACATAAAACCATCAAAATCCAGAAGTTTATGGTAAAATTCACTTCCAGTCCATATATATTCACACTCATCAAAAGTTAAATGAGAGTTTTCACTTTGTTTTGCCTTTAAAAAATCTTCACATATGTTTATTGTAATATCAGTAAATTTGCTTTTTTCTGTAATATATTGACTAGATTGCCTTTTTAGAAGACTGCCACTCACCTTCATATTCAGATTTAGATCTGCTATCTTAAATGTATTCATAATAACCCCTTACTTCTATCTATATGAATCAAGAAAATTCGCTTAGGCCCATGACTTTAAATCTTTTTAGTTAAGGATACAAATTAATGATAGTACTATTCTATAATCTAGCATTAAGATTGTACCCCTCCTTATTTTTTAAGAATCACCTAAAATCAAGAGAGCCATATAGCTCTCTTGATTTTAGACATAAAATGTTACTTTTAAAGAATCTTCATAAGTGATGTCCTAACCCTTTTCACATCTACATAGTAATTTCATCAAAGTCAGGCAAGCCATCGCTTAAAGCTATAATGTCTTCTACCTCAAAGTTTTGAATTTCAATTTCCGGTTCCAAATATTTCTTTTTCATTTTTTCACCCCCTGTTAATCTCTTGTCTCCTGAACTGTACTACTGTAAACGGTAAAGACATTTCCTTCACTATCCTTATATATTACAAAACCTTTTGCATACCAAGTTTCTCCTAATTGTGCAATTTTGTTCAGTACAAAGGTTCCAACTAATCCCTTTGTCTCAGCGGATGCCTTTAATACATCCTGTCCTCCTATTATGAAATCTGTTTCTGAATTCCCTATTATAGAATTATTTGTCACAATTATTCCGTGTAAAATCACTTTATTCCCATCAGGAACTACTCTTTCTGCAACAAACGATATTTTGTTGTCAGTTTTTGTTATACTTGTTATAGCTATATTTGCCTGTTCTTCAACCGGCTCGGATTCAGTCACATATACAGCCGTAAGTGTTACATCTCTCGATGCATAGAACCCATACTCCATATCATAGCAAAGAATGTCCTCAAGCTCATCTTTCCAATATGCAAACTTTTTCCCATCTTCAGGTTCATTTGCTGTTATAGATACATAATCCTTAATGCTATACTCTCCTGAACCGCTGCCTCCGTACACTGATACTGTAACTGTCTGTACAAGTTTTTCAAATAAAGCAGTTACTACTACATCTTCTTGTGCCTCTTGAATTTCTTCAGCAGTTTTATCCCAGCCAATAAAGGTATATCCCAACAATGCTGGTACTTCAGGGAAAACAACCTCATCTTCTTCTGATAAATTAATCGTTTGTATTATTTCACCATTACCATTTTTGAATGTAACAAGGTATTTGTTATTTTCAAAAAAGTATGCTGTCAGTGTCTCATCACACCCTATTTCAAATGTATACTCCGCCTCTGTTGACACTACACGTCCTCCACTGTCTTTCCAGTACATAAACGTTGAATCTTCTTCTGAAATTGCTGTCAATGTAATTTCCGTACCTAAAACAAAACTCTCTGTAGCTCCATAAGTCCAATCTGAAACCGTTCCATCGCCATCATACTTTATTGTTAAGTCCACGGTTTGCTGCTTTTTGTATTTTGCATATAGAGTTATATTACTTGTTATAAGTGTATCAAAATCAAATTTATCTTCAAAGGAACTATCAGTATACCAGTTCTCAAATACATATCCATCTTTAATAGGATCATCAGGTTTTTGTATTTTACCGTTATATGTTACATACTGATCATCTATAACTGTGCCACCATCCGAATCAAATGATACTACAAATTTTTCTGAATATGTACATACTGTGGCCTTTTTATTGTTAGCACCATCTTGATAGACAACATAAATATTATCATTGCTATCTACTGCCATTGATGTATATTTCGCCTTTCCTTTTGAAACACCCTCACCACCAACAGTATACCATTTACCACCTTCATACTTTTTAACTACCGCCTTACGATTGTTCTTAAAGTCCGTATATGCAACATAAGGTGTACCTTTTCCATCTAGAACTATAGATGTATCCTCAGCCTTGCCTTCAGAAATTCTCCAATACTTACCTTCTGTATACTCGCCTGATATTGCATTGTCTTTATTGCCCTGAAATGCAACAAAAAGATTTTCTTTATTGTCTATAGCCAACGAAACATATTCAACATTACTTCTTTTACATTTACGTGCTATATTAGACCTATTCCATCCAAAACCAGAAGCCTTCATAACATTTATCCCATTATTGTTAAAAGCAATGTATGGATTATCGGAAGCATCCAAAGCAATAGAAGGATCACTGTAATAATTTTTGCCGAATAAAGACCCTAAACTAAATTCAGTTTTCCATCTACCATTTACATATTTGCTAACAATTAAACCATTTAGTTTCTTTTTGCCAAAAAACTTTTTTTTCACACAATAGGTATAAGCAACATAAGGTGTACCTTCACTGTCTACAGCCATAGATACATCATTGCCTAAACCAGCAAAGTGCCCCACATTTTCCCATTCACCTTCTACAAGCTTGCTTACAACAATCTTATCACTAAACTCTTCAATATAAACCACATATGGATTATTACTTTTGTCAAAAACTATAGATGTATCCTTTACCTTTTTTGGTGAAAAACCTTCATCTCCAACTGTTTTCCAACCCTCCTCAGTATACTTCTTAACTGTCACTCTTTTGCCGTTTTCAACATCAACATACGTAACATAGGGAATGTTGTTATTGTCTACTGCAATTGATGTATACTCTGCTGCTCCTTTTGAAAAACCCTCACTTCCCAAAACCACCCATTCGTTGCCATCCGTATCAGTTCCACTACTAATCACTGATGAGCCTTTATTACTAAACTCATCCAAACAATCATACTCAGAACAAAATCTTGATGCTGCAAAAACACTTTGTGACACAATCCCCACTGTCATAACTAATAGAACTAATGACACCATCAGCTTTCTTACGTTACTTTTCCTCATGTCCATTCCTCCCCTAGTTTTTTTACAACATACACTCAACAACTTTTCATTTTATATTATATAACGCTTCTACATATTTTTGTATAATTTTTTGAAATTTTTTTATTTTTTTATGTGATTCCTAAAAAATAACTGGTCAACTGCGGTTTCAAAAAATCTAGATTGATGGGCTTTGTGACCGAAATACTGTATGGGTTATTTTTTGAAACCGCCTTATCTATATTTTTCTTGAAAATCATTTTACATTAATTAATTTTTATTTTCGAGAGCTAAGGTCATTCCAAAAAAACACAATGTAATAAACTTTTTTAACTTTTATCTATCTTCCATCATAAAACGTATTTCCGAAATAACCATTCCTATTGATAATGCAGCTGCAACAAAATCTGCAACAGGACCTGCATACATAATACCATCTATGCCAAAAACTAATGGTAATATAAGAATTAGTGGCAGCAAAAAAAGGATTTGCCTTGTCAAAGAAAGGAATATTCCCTTCTTTGGTTTTCCTATAGCTGTAAAAAAAGTAGCTGAAATAGGCTGTATACAATTTACGAAGGTAAAAAACAGAAATATTCTGAAATAAAACGTTGCAAAGCTATAGTATTCTTCCGAACCCGAACCAAAAATAGATATGATTTGTCTAGGAAATAACTGAAACAACAAAAATGCAAAAATAGATATTGCTAAACCATAAAAAAGCGAAAGATAATATACTTTTTTAACTCTTTCGAATTTCCTCGCACCATAATTAAAACTTGCTATCGGCTGCATTCCCTGTGAAATACCTATAACAACCGCAAAAAACAGATGATTTACCTTAGTGACAATTCCTACAACCGCTAAAGGTATTGATTGCCCATAAGAAGATAATGCACCATAATGAGCAAGGGACTTGTTCAGCACTATCTGCACAATCATCATTGCAATCTGGTTAAAACAAGATGCTGCTCCTAATGACATTATTCTTTTGGCATACTGCCATTTTATAAATAAATGCTTTCTTTGAATTTGTACTGTCTTACAATTGAACAAATATCGAAAAGCCAAAAAAGCTGCAAAAATCTGACCTAAGACAGTTGCTAATGCTGCACCGGCCATTCCCATATCAAATCCAAATATAAATATTGGATCTAAAATCGTATTGATAACAGCTCCTGAAAGATTGCAAAGCATTGTATATCTCGGACTGCCATCAGCCCTTATTAGATGTCCGCCGCCTGTAGCAAATATTAAAAAAGGAAATCCAATTGCAGTAATTGATGTATAGGTCTTTGCATAATGTAATACATTATTCGGCGATCCAAAAAAAACTAGTAACGGTGACAAAAAAACACGAACAACTATAAACAGCAAAAGCCCAAATACAAATAGTAATACAGAGGCATTCCCTATATAGTAAACTGCCTTCTTCTTATTTCCTTCACCTAATGAAATATTAAAAGCAGCAGCCCCACCCAGTCCAAGAAGCAGAGCAATTGCAATACAAGAAATGCTAAGCGGAAATGAAACATTTGTTGCAGCATTACCTAGTTCGCCTACACTTCTCCCTATAAAAAACTGATCTACTATATTATATATAGCACCTACAATCATTGCTAAAATGCTAGGTAATGCAAACTTCTTTATCAAATCATTTATATCATAAATCCCTAAAGGGTTAACTTTAGCGCTTTCCATACTACATCTCCATTTCCACATTCTAAAAGTATTTAATTTGGGGGCTAAAAAAAATACACAATCAATATAACAGTATATTTTGTCCCAATAATCGTTTCATTATTTTAACACAACTTTTCTTTTAGTGTCTATAAACAAAAAAACATTTAGTGCATATTTTCATGCATATTTTCAAAAGAAGTGTAATATAAATTATATAAAAGTCAAAAAATTCATTAAATTAGGTGATTCTTAAAAAATAACTAGTCAATTGCGGTTTCAAAAAATTTAGATTGAAAGGCTTTGTGACTGGAATACTGTATAGGTTATTTTTTGAAACCGCCTTATATCTTCTTTTACTTTTATAGGCATCGGAATATTATTTTTTGAAAATAAAAAACAAATAATGCAAAATCAAAAAAATAACTGATCAATTGGAGTTTCAAAAAATTCGATTTAATGGGCTTTGTACCGGAAATATTTAATATGTATTTTTTTGAAACCCCCTAACGTAAAATGTTTTTCGAGAAAAAGATAGGTAAGAGACACTTTGAAAATATCTCTTACCTATCTATATTAGGCAATTTCAAAAAATAACCTATGCTATATTCAAATCAAAATACTCTTATAGAAGCTTAAAGATTCCAAACAGAGTAACATTATTTTATAAATGCAAAAAATGTAGATCATTCTTTTTTAAAATCGTTTCTATATATTATTGCTTTGTGCTCTCATAGAACGTAATTTTAACTTCACCTGATTCCACATCCGGGTCAGAACTCAAATATAAATCATTGTTAATCGTTGAATATTTGCTATCTTCCCGTACTTCAAAAGTAGGTACAAGTGAACCAAATTGACCACCGTTTCTTACAATAATTATTTCTCCATCATCAGTTTGCCAAAGGTACCTTGCATCAATTGTCATGGGCGCTGAAAGATTCTGATAATCTGCTCCTGCAGGCAAAATTTTAGCATTTATACTTCCAGTTACACTACCTCCAGTTATAGGAACAATATTTCTATTACTATTCTTAGCCTCTCCAACTGATTGATTTTCTCCAATCTTGACTATTTCAGTAATGAATATGTTTCCATTTCTTTCACATTTTGCTTTTCTATACTCCCACGGTTGATATTGTATACCACATGGTTTAGTTACACTAATGGAATTTGTTGAATCAAGTTTAGTGTTAACACCAGATACATCATATATACTTATCTTCATTTTTTTAGCGGATACATCAACAACACGTCTACCTACATATTTACCGCTATTAAGCCAGCTATATGATCCACTATTCGGAGCTTCAATATTTGGAACTATTCTCACATCATCATTTGCAGCAATTCCAGCACTTCTAAAATATATGTATTTTCCATCGTCAGTTCTAAACACCAACAACTGCTCAATTTCCATAATTCCATTAGAAAGCTCCAATTGAAAGTCTATCCCACCGGACATTACAGAACCTTTAACTTTTTGTCCTTGTATTGTACCACTTTTAACTGTCAAAACTTGCCTCTGTCCGTACTGTGTTTTACCTATATTATAAACCGCGTCAAGTTTCATGTTAACTTCAAAAACAAGCACTCCATTTTCTGGTTTTAAAATCCCATCAGGCATTCCACAATTCCATGATTTATGAGGAATGAGTTTCATTTTAAATCTCCTCCCAGAATCAATTCTTACAAAACAAACTTTAGTTAGGGCGTTTCAAAAACACGCATATTATATATTTAAGTAACAAAGCGCATAATAGAAGCTTTTAGGCTTCCATTATGCGAACATTATTTTGTCATATAAAATTCCTGAAACTCCACTTGCAAAGTTATTGTTCGATTGCTCTATATTATACCATAAAAGCTACAAAGCCAATAAAAAATTCTTCATTTAGCTAGGGTATTTTTTTTAAGCCGGATTTTTCATCTGGAAAGTATACCTCTAAAGTCAGTGAAGCTTTGTTCCAGCAATCCTATTTCACAGATTACAATTTTTTACTGCTACTCAACTTCAATTCCCTTGTAGGTAGCATCTTTCTTATCGGTATCGGAAACAATTTTATCAATCTCAAGAACACCATTCTTATGCCTTATATATCTATCTGGATAGCTATATGATTGAAATGATATAAATTTTTCATCCGCCAACCCAGTTACCTTTCTAAAAGTTGCACTTTCATTAAAATCTTTTGATCCATCATTTGGTTTGAGAACAATTTTAAAATTCTCATTTCTTAGGTAGAATCCCGGAAAATTCTTTGATTCAAGGGAAATACAATTCTGATCGGCAAGACCAGGAACCACTTTAAACGTACAATCGTCCGGTAATATCCCTGTCTCTGAAATGTAGGCTTCAAAATGAATCTTATGCTGTATGAACTTCCCCGGATAATTATATGATTCAAATTTCATATAGCCTAAATTTGATATTTTAGCAGTTGGTGTGGACGTTGTTAATATTGGTGTTGGTGTTTGTATTGGTGTTGGTGTCGGTGTTGGTATTGGTATTTGTGTTGGTGCTTGTGTCGGTGTTTGTTTTTGTATTGGTGTTTGTGTTGGTATTTGTGTTGGTATTTGTGTCGGTGTCGGTGTTTGTGTTTGTGTTGCTGTTGGTGTTGGTGTTGCTGTTGGTGTTGGTGTCGGTGTTTGTGTTGGTGTCGATATTTGCGTTGTAGATTGCGGTGTAACTTCTTCATCATTGAATTTACCAGAAGGTTTAGCAGTATCTTCAATTTTCAAAGCTGAAGGTACTGGACTTGGTTCGCTATCAAAGCTATTCTCTGCATTTTTGTCCAAAATTCCTTTTATCAATTCATTTACATCAACTCTTTTTGCTTCCTCAATTGAATACTTTGTTATCTGTTCTTTTAATTCACTAAATAATTTGTACCTGCCAGTGGACATACCATTATTTTGTGCACTCTCTCTTTCAAATATATCAGTCTGCACAATATAAACCTTTACTTTAGCGCTTTTCTGTATTTTTATCTTCAACGAATTCATTATAGTATCAAGTTTTTGCTTCTTTGCTTGATATTTTTTATCAGATTCATATTTTTTGCTGTTTAAAGTACTTGAAACCAGTACATATTCTTTTTGAACTGCACTTATAACCTCATTTTTTTTCACCTCATAAATTATTTCATCGATAGCTTTGGAAACATCAACTTTACCAATGTCTAACTTTTCAACTAATACTTTTGCATCCTCATTCAGCGGAACTAAATCTAGAACCTTTCCATTATCATCAATTTCCAACTCTAAGCTAGGATTAATGTCAACATCCACGTATGCAAATACCTTAGACCCAGATAAAACATCCTTAACATTAACTATATTAAACGCATTTAAAGCAAAAGTTATAATAAATAGGATACAAGCAGCACTTAATAGCAGTTTTGTTTTGACTGACTTTTTCCTGATAATATCGGCCTTTGTAAATTCAACATGCTTACCTACGTAGATTGTAGCACTTCTTTTTATATAGAAACATTGAAAATTATCATTAGTAACTATTGCCTTATTTTTTGTAAGTTTTATTACAATACCTTCATATTTCATTTCTACCCTCCTAAATGAGAAGTTTACATACCTTAAATTTTTTCAAAAATGACCTATACAATATTCAAGTTACAAACACTCTCAAATCAGATTTTTTGAAACTCCAGTTAATCAGTTATTTTTGGAAATCACCTTAGGAAGTTCCAAAAAAATACATATCCATTATTTCTGTTACAAAGCCCTTCAAATCGAATTTTTTGAAACTCCAGTTGATTAGTTATTATTTTGTAATCAAATTAATAACTAATATTTATCTCTAACATATTTCATTTAAATATGTTTTAAAGTTCACATAATCATTTCCATATATTATACACAAGCAAATTATAAAATTCCTATTTCTTTCAACGGTCTTTGGATGTACATCTATTATTTTAGTAAGTTCTTTCATATGGAAATATTTTTTTGTCCTTAGCTTGTCATATATTTTCTTGTTTTCAATAATTTTTTTAGCAATGCCTATACACATCTGTTTTGAGTCTTTATGTTTTGGCATATAATCAGGTAATTTTGTTATATTTAGTCCGAAAGCTTCTAATTGTTTTGAGAAATCTTTTAATTCATAAATAAGTTCATATCTATCTGTTTCTATTCCCCTATTTGATGCATTTAACTGTTCCTCAAAATCAACTTCACTTATACTGCTAAAATACGAAAATGGAATTTCATTTTTGCAAACAGATGATATATTTCTGAAATAATCCACCATTCTTCTCTTTATTACAAGCTCCGCAAATTTAATAAAATTTTTACCCTTATCGCTGTCAAATTTTTCAATAGCCTCATCAAAAGCCATTAAACCTATGCTATATTCATCACTACTTTTTAAATCATATACCCTCGATGAATAAAAGCTTGAAACAACTCTTAGTATAAACGGTATATAGTCCTCAATAAATTTTTCCTTTAGTTGCTTGTCTCCTTTTTTAATTTTTTCAACAATGTGTGTTGCTGTTTCACTTGTATAATTCAAAATAGCTGATATAAATAGCATATTTACCTTACCTCACAATAATATTAAAAGAATCAATGTCATATCATAAACTCAAATAAAGTCTTACGTAAATGTTTCAAAAAACTTTTATACAAAATTTATAGTTTCACTCCAATAATAAAGCTAAAATAATTCAAACATAGAAACATTCTTTTGAAAAGAAAAAAATGTAAATCACGTTTTTTGAAACACCTATTGAATAGTATTTTTAGGAATCACTTAATAAATATAAAAAAAACTAATATATATTTTGAATTCTTTCTTTTTATAAGAAATTTTTCTATTGCTATTCTTATAATTCATTCGAAATCAGCTTTTCTTTTATGTTCGGAATTTTGAAATCACCAATTTTTTTTTGGGAATCACCTTCATCAAAATTACATCTTTATCTAAATCCTCAATAAAGTCTGTTATATTATCCGAAAGTTTATTAAAGTCATTTGAAGTAAACGCAAAATATTTAAGTTTATTATATAAATCTTTATTTTTAAACCTAAAACTCCTTGCAAAAACTTCAAATACCGCACTACAAAACCTTTCCTCAGTTCGAAACATATCGTCTCCAACACCTTCAAAACTGGCTAAAATGACTATATATTTCTCCGATACTGCTTTAGATAACTCATGCATTGTAGTTGTTTTTCCATATTGTCTTGGCCTATTAAAAGTATTTACCTTTGTTTATAAGTTTAATTATTTCGTCAATCTTATCATCTATACTTACCATATAGTGTTTATCAGCAATACAAGTACCTGTAACATTAAACTCTTTCATTAATACCACTTCCCACTTAATTAGTCATCCTCGTCGTTAACTGTTTTTGCATTAGGTGATTGCAAAAAATAACTGGTCAATTGCGGTTTCGAAAAATCTAAATCAAAAGGTTTTTGACCCAAATACTGTAAAGGTTATTTTTTTGAAACCGCTTTATCTATAATTTTACCATACCAATTTTATTCTTATATTCAAATCACAACAACATATTTATTATATCATTTTAATATGCCTTGTATATAGGAACAAATGAAAAATCCCCTTAAAATCAATTTTTTGAAAGCGCAGTTGCAAAGTTTTTTTAGGATTCACTGTAGTCAGTTATTTATTTAATCTTTCCTAAAATCAACATACGCACACAAAAACACCCGCCTTAAAGGGAAAATCAGGGTGTATTTAATCATCGTGGACCATATTATTCCAATAACTAAAGCTCCGAGGCTAAGAGAATGTATAACTCGCTACGGGTCGAATCAAAACTCGCTACGCGAAGAAAAGTGATTCGACTAATCCTTCGCTTCGTTAACATTCTCTAAGCCTCTACGCAGATGTTATTTCCACAATATGTAACACAACTAAAATATACACCTATAAAAATATGCAAATCATTGATTAGCAATAAATACAGTGTTAAAATAAAATAATCATTACATTAATTAAGTGAGTTACTTTTTGTGATGGTAGAGCAATACTATTTTTAGAAATCATCTCAAGCATAGCTAATATTAGAAATTTTATTTAATTTTGCGAGGTATATTTATGTATGATGTTGCAATAATTGGAGCAGGTCCTTCAGGTTCTACACTGGCGAGACTTATTGGAAATAGATACAAAGTTTTATTGTTGGATAAAAGGAATTTTGAAAACAACAACACAAAAAAATCTGTATTTAAATGTTGTGGTGGACTTTTAGCACCTGATGCCCAAAAAATGATTGCAAAACTTGGTCTAGGATTACCTAGAAACATTTTAGTCGATCCACAGCTTTTCGCAGTACGGACCATTGATATTACCAATAATTTAGAAAGGCTATATCAGAGATTCTATTTTAATATGGATAGGGAAAAATTTGATAAATGGCTTGTTTCAATTATCCCTCCTAGTGTTGATAAACAGTTTAATTCTATTTTTAAAGGCTTTGAAGAAATTAAAGGTGGATATAATATTAGATATATTCACGATGGAAAAGAGATAACTGCAAGGACAAAAATAATTGTAGGTGCAGACGGCGCTTTTTCAAGTATAAGGAATACAATTTGTAACGACAGAAATGCTCCTGCTACTTATGTGTCTATTCAGCAATGGTTTGAAAGTTCACAGAATATGCCCTATTTCACAGCAATTTTTGCAGAAGAAATAAGTGATTTCTATTCATGGGTAATACCAAAGGATAACCATGTTTTACTTGGTTCAGCCCTAGGACTCAAGGATAACCCAATTCAAAAGTTTGAGTTATTGAAGTCAAAACTAACTGATATGGGTTTCTTTTTTGATAGGAAAGTGAAAACAGAAGGAGCATATATTTATAGACCTAAGAGGTTATCACAGCTTTTTTCAGGTAGAGAAAATATAGCACTTATTGGGGAAGCAGCCGGCGCCATTAGTCCTAGTTCTGCCGAAGGGTTCAGTTATGCATTCAAGACTGCCTTGTACCTAGCAGAAAGCCTAGAAGAAGGAATAGACGGTTTTATGGATCGATACAATCATAAGGTTAAACAAATAAAACTTAATTTATTTGTTAAAAATGCAAAATCTCCAGCCATGTTTAATCCATTACTTAGAAAGTTAGTTATGAAATCTGGTCTACAAAGTTTGCAATAATAGTAATAATTCCATTCTATAAATAATTTAGTCTGTTTTAAAAAAATCAACATACTCACACAAAAACACCTGCCTTAAAAGCAGGTGTTTTTGATATATACATTGAGTAAGTCTATAAGCCGGGTTCTGTATTTGATAGTCATCTATCTAGACCTTACATTTCTGTAAAGTTCAAGCCACCAACCCGGGACTGGCGGGCCACCATAACGTCCCTCTTTACGGTGTTGCTCCAGGTGGGGTTTACATAGCCGGCAAGTCGCCATGCCGCTGGTGAGCTCTTACCTCACCTTTCCACCCTTGCCATCTTAGAAGCTAGAGGTTAGAGGTTTGAATTTAATAAAATAAATACTTCTAACCTCCACCCTCTAACCTCTAAAATGGCGGTATATCTCTGTTGCACTTTCCTTGAAGTCACCTTCACCGGGAGTTACCCGGCACCCTGCCCTCTGGAGCCCGGACTTTCCTCGTGTACAACCTTTCGGTATTATACACGCGACTATCTGGCTTACTCAAATTTTTAGGTAATTGCAAAAAAATACATATCCAATATTTAAAGTAAAAAACCAATTGGGGTGTATTTAATTATCGTGGACCATATTATTCCAATAACTAAAGCTCCGAGGCTAAGAGAATGTATAACTCGCTACGGGTCGAATCAAAACTCGCTATGCTCAAACAGTGATTCGACTAATCCTTCGCTTTGTTAACATTCTCTAAGCCTCTACGCAGATGTTATTTCCATAATATGTCTCACAATTAAAATATGCACCCAACCAATTGAATTATTTTTTTTGAAACACCTTATACAAAATTGAGTGCAAATAAGATTATAACCTCAATTTGTGCACAAGTCAAATGTATTTAAATGGATCCACTTCCACATTGTCACTTAGTATTTCTAAATTCTTAAATCTCTCTTTTAAAACCTCTACTAGCCTAGGCACAATAATCTTTTCTGTGCTAAAATGTCCAGCATCAATGACACACATACCCATTTGCATCATATCTGAAGCATCGTGATATTTTACATCTCCTGTGACTAAAACATCTGCCTTTGATTTTACCGCTCCAATAATTTCATTTCCAAAACTACCACAATACACAGCTACCTTCTTAACTTCTTTTTCAAGATTTCCAATCACACGTACTTTTGGAGTTTTGAGCTTGCTTTTTACTATTTCAGCTAAATTGTCAAGACTTGTTGCACAATCTATTTCACCTACATATCCCAATCCATATTTCTTACCAGAAAGCTCAAGGGGATATATGTCATATGCAACTTCCTCATAAGGATGGGCCCTAATCATTGCACTTACAACTTTATCAATTATCCTTTCACTTACAACCGTTTCAACTCTGCATTCCTCCACCTTTTCCAAATTCCCTTTAGATCCGATATATGGTTTTGTACCATCTAATGGTCTGAATGTTCCAATACCTTCAGTATTAAAAGTGCAATCACTGTAGTTCCCAATCCAACCAGCACCTGCTTTACCTAAAACCTCTCTTACCTTATCAGCACTGTCTTTTGGTACAAATACTACAAGCTTCAACAAACGTTCGGTTCTGTAATGTTTAAGATTCTTTAAATATTTAAGCCCAAGCACATGAGCTAATTGCTCGTTTACTCCTCCATCCGTTACATCAAGGTTAGTATGTGCGCTATATACGTTTATTCCTTTTTTAATAAGATCCATTATCATTCTGCCCTTGAAATCTTGTCTGTTAATCCTCTTAAGCCCTTTAAAAATAAGAGGATGATGCGAAATAATCATGTTAACACTATTTGACTCTGCTACTTCAATAACTTGAGGTGTTACATCAAGACAAACCATTATCTTATTTACATCATCATCGTAGCTTCCAACCATAAGCCCCACATTATCCCAATCTTCAGCTAGCCTAGTCGGTGCAAACTCTTCCATAAATCCAACTATATCACCACATTTAACAGCCACTATATCACTCCTTTGTTTATTCTCTCAAGTAGTGCATAAAGTTCATTTCTAATATTTTTTTGACCGTTTATAAGAGAAGAATTCTGATCCTTCATAGCATTCATCTCATTAAGCACTTTATCCATAAGCCCAATACGTCCATTTATATACCTTTTCAATAATGGATCTTTCTTCTCAATCAGTTTTTCGCCTATGTAATAATAAACCATCTCTTTTTTTGTTGCCTTTCCCGTCCATCTGGCTTTAATAACATTATATATCCTAAATCCTTCATTTATCAATCCCTCATCGTATATTTCAAAACCGTTTAGATAGAGCCATTCTCTTACCAGCTCAATACAATTCATTGGCTGTATAACCAATGTATTTGCCTTTTTAGCCTTTTTTTCATCCTCCATTAGAATCTCTCTAATAAGAACACCACCCATTCCAGCTATAACACATACATCCATTTCGTCTTCAGAAATTGGTTTTAATCCGCTACCAAGCCTTGTTTCCACTCTACCCTCCATACCATGCTTCTTTATATTCCTATTTGCTACAGCAACAGGTCCTTCACCAATATCACAAGCAATAGCCTTCTTACACTTTTTGTTTTCAACCATATGTATTGGTATGTATGCGTGATCAGTGCCAATGTCACTTATAATCACGCATTCAGGTATCGTATCCGCAATAAATTTTATTCTTCCCTTTAATTTCATCTTATCACCTGTTATAATTTATATATGATATTTGTTTTTCCCATATATAACATATTTATCCTACGTTCTAATATTTTAGTCGCGTTGTATATTATATATTGAGATTACTAATATTCTCATAAATTATACAAGAAAATCAGCGCATAATAAATACTAAAATATATAAAAATAAATTATTTGAGGTGCTATAATATGAATTTGATTTTCAGACTTTCTGCCCAAGTAAAAGATATTGAAAGTGCTTCTGAAACAGTAATACTTACAGAAAGCCTTGATAATTGTATTGCCAATAAAAATGCAATTAGAAAATGCATAAACACAAAATGCAATGATAATACGGAAAATTTCGATACATTTATTGAAAAAATAAAATAAGAAGTGCCTAAATCTTTTTACTTAGGCGGTTTCAAAAAATAACCTATACAGTATTCAGGTCATAAAGCCCTTCAATCTAAATTTTTTGAAACCGCAACTGACCAGTTATTTTTTTGGAATCACCTCAATCAATAATAATTCCTTCATTAGAAATAGTTATAATCTGCCATGGAATAAATTTGCCACTATTTTGTAGTGCAGTTTTAACAGCATTTTCAATTCCTCCGCAGCAAGGGACTTGCATACGGACAACAGTTACACTTTTTATATTGTTATCCCTAATAATTGCCGTAAGTTTTTCAGAATAATCGCCCTCATCAAGTTTAGGACACCCTATCAATGTAATCCTGTTTTTAATAAATCTTTTGTGGAAATCACCATAAGCATATGCAGTACAATCCGCCGCTACAAGAAGATTTGCGTTTTCAAAGTAAGGTGCCTTAACAGGAACAAGCTTGATTTGCACAGGCCATTGTGAAAGCTCACTGCTTAAAACCGGCATTTCATTACAAACTTGTTGTTGTGAATCTCTTTTTATTCGTTTTATTTGTGTCCCAGGACAGCCAGAAGGTTTGTTTTGTGTATTCTTATTTATCTTATTTTGAATAACAGCCTCTTCGTCATAGGCTGCTGCTTCACGCTCTTCGAAAGAAATCGCCCCTGTAGGACAGGCCGGTAAACAGTCACCAAGACCATCACAGTAATCATCTCTCAATAGCTTTGCTTTACCCTCAACCATTGCAATTGCACCCTCATGACAAGCCTCTGCACAAAGTCCACATCCATTACATTTTTTTTCATCAATTTTTATAATCTTTCTAATCATATATTTATACCTCCTTAAAATCTCTTGAATTTATAATGTTATTGTAATATAATCAAATTAATATTTCCGTTGTTTTTACAACAAAAGTGAGGTTAATATGGAAAACTATATGGATATTTTATCTAACTGCCCTTTATTTTGGGGTATAAACAAAACCGATCTATCGTCCTTGCTAAGCTGCCTATCAGCACGAAAAGCTGTCTTTTTAAAAGACGAATATATTTTTTCTGCTGATACTACAACCAAGAGCGTAGGAATTGTTTTATCCGGTAGTTTAAACATAATCAAAGAAGACTATTGGGGTAATCGGGCTATATTTGCAAAAATACACCCGGGAGAAATGTTTGGAGAAGCCTTCGCCTTTTCAAACATCCAAAAGCTTCCAGTAAGTGTAGTTACATCTGAAAAGTCGGAAGTAATTTTTGTTGATTTTCAGAAAATCACTTCAATTTGTTCTAAATCATGCTCTTTTCATGCCCAACTGATTCAAAACATACTAAAAATAATCGCACAAAAAAATATAATGTTGACACAAAAATTAGAGCATATAGTAAAAAGAACCACTAAAGAAAAACTTCTTTCTTACTTGTCTGAGCAAGCAACAAAGTTTGGCACAAACTCGTTTAGCATACCATTCAATCGTCAGGAACTTGCAGACTACCTTTCTGTAGATAGAAGTGCAATGTCAAATGAACTTTGTAAATTACGCGATGAAGGTATAATAAAATTCTCAAAAAATCACTTTACGCTATCTAAATGAACCATAAAACATATTGTCACTATGTTTTTTCTTCTGTTAGGGATAAAAAAATAACTTCCTATCCTCATGTTGTGAAAGCATTATTAAATCAAGTTTTTTCGTTATCCCATAGTTGGAGCTTATATTTTAATCATTCCTTACTTAGAAATCAACGACATAAAAATAACCACCCATTAATGGGTGGTTATTTTCTGCCTTTCGGACTTGGTGGGCCTTCAGGGACTCGAACCCCGGACCTACCGGTTATGAGCCGGTTGCTCTAACCAACTGAGCTAAAGGCCCGTCTGGCTCCTCAAGTAGGACTCGAACCTACGACCCTGCGGTTAACAGCCGCATGCTCTACCAACTGAGCTATTGAGGAAAATTTGTGTGCTCAAACACTTCATCAACAAGCACAAATAATATTATACTTATGCATCGCTAATCGGTCAAGAGGAATTTTTGCTTTTTTACAAATTTTTTATCAGTTTTCATTGAATTTCATCGTATTTCTAACCAATACGCTATTATACTATTTTTTTGCATTACTTTTTACATTGTATGTCATATATTCTCAAAACAATTATACATATATCTATTTGCTTACAATAATATGCCTAGGGAGTTTCAAAAAATACATATTCAATAATTTAGTTGCAAATCCCATTATTTTGCTATGCTAAAAATGGCATCGAATTTTTTGAAACTCCGGCTGATCAGTTTAATATTTGATATCACCTTACAGTATTTAGACACAAAGCCCGTCATAGAAGACTAAAGTTTCCAAACAGAGAAGCATAATTTGTAATCAAAAAATGTAACTCTAGATTTTTGAAATCGCAGTTGCAAAGTTTTTTATCACCTTAATTCTTTTGTTCCCTGTATTCTAGCAACATTTCTCTAAGCTTACTTGCATGCATTCCTTCATCTTCTGCAAACTTTTTAAAGACTTCTTTTACATCTTGATCTTCTAACCTCTTTGAATACATTTCAAAATCCCTTACCATTTCCATTGAGTTTTCCCACGCAATCAACAATCTATCATATGTTGTAAATTCCACTTCATTTTGATTTACTTGATTCAATTAAATCATCTCCTATTTTTATAGTTTTGCTCATTAAGGGAGTTTCACGAAAATTGTTTTATACTACTTTGGCGATTTTAACATATAGCCATACAATATTCCCTCACGAGGGCTCAAATTTTCCAAATAAAGGTGCATTTTTTTAAATCCTTAATAGCAAAGACTTTTTGAAAATCACCTTAATTATATTTTGAAAAATATTATTCAAATAACAATATAAATTGAAGATATACTATAATAAACTTATATATATCTTAAAATATTTTGTGTCATATACAAATTATTTATTCCACATTTTTATAAAATTTTTTTCAAAAAGTGATAGCAAAAAACTTTCTTCTTCTAATTCAATAAAATTCGCTTCGCTCATGACTTCAAATCTTTTTTGTTAAGGATACAAATTAATGATAATTATATTTTATAAACTAACATCAATATTGTACCTGCCTTGTTTTACTTTTAATTAGGTTGTTTATTTTCTTGGTGCTTTATAAATTTCTATACGCCAAAAAAAAGTTATATACACATCATGTTAAGTCATGTTTGACACTATTTTACATTGTTTGGTAAATAGAACGCTAATTGTATTGATTTTTTCCTGTTATTCTATTATTATACTATTGAATCAGTTTTACTCCCCTAGGTCCCGTTACAAAATGATCTACTTTTTGTTGATACTAATTGTGCGGGATTTTTTTTAAGGAAAGTTCTCCCATAATCAAACAAAACCGGAGCACTAGCTCCAAAAAAAGAACAGTTCATAAATTTGTGAACTGTTCTTTTTGGATTTCTTTATAACACTTTGCTATGCAAAAAATTGCAATCAAATTTTTGAAACTCCTGTTATGAAACTTTTTGCTCTCACTTAAGGTGATTCAAAAAAAATAACTGGTCAATTGCGGTTTCAAAAAATTTGATTTGAACGGATTTGTGCTTTGAATGCTGTATAGGTTATTTTTCGAAACCGCCTAATCAAGATAGTCCTTCAATTTCTTACTTCTACTTGGATGCCTGAGTTTTCTTAATGCTTTAGCTTCTATCTGCCTAATTCTTTCCCTTGTAACATTAAATTCTCTACCAACTTCCTCTAAAGTCCTTGCTCTTCCGTCATCTAGACCAAATCTGAGCCTTAATACTTTTTCTTCTCTAGGCGTCAAAGTATCTAAAACATCAATTAACTGTTCCTTAAGTAATGTAAATGCAGCTGCTTCAGATGGAGCTGGAGCATCATCATCGGGTATAAAATCACCAAGATGACTGTCTTCCTCTTCACCAATAGGAGTTTCTAAGGACACAGGCTCTTGTGATATCTTCATTATTTCTCTTACCTTTTCAACAGGCATATTCATCTCTTTTGCAATTTCTTCAGGCTGAGGTTCTTTCCCTAATTCCTGTAATAATTGTCTTGATACCCTTATCAATTTGTTTATAGTCTCAACCATATGAACAGGTATTCTAATTGTTCTAGCCTGATCCGCTATTGCCCGGGTAATAGCCTGTCTAATCCACCAAGTAGCATAAGTACTAAACTTATAACCCTTACGGTAATCAAATTTTTCAACAGCCTTGATTAATCCTAGATTACCTTCCTGTATCAAATCTAGGAATAACATCCCTCTACCTACATATCTTTTTGCTATACTTACAACAAGCCTTAAATTAGCCTCTGCCAATTTCTTTTTAGCTTCGGAATCGCCAGCCTCCATCTTCTGGGCTAATTCAATTTCCTCATTTGCACTCAAAAGAGGTACCTTCCCAATTTCTTTTAGGTACATTCTTACAGGATCATCAATACTGATCCCTTCAGGCACAGTAATATCGAGTTCCTCTTCTTCAAGCTGGATCTCCTCCATCTCTGCCTCAATATCACCTACAACATCTATCCCTAAGTTTTCTAAGGTTTCATAGACCTTCTCTATTTGTTCAGGTTCAATTTCAATTTCCTCAAAGGCATTAATTATTTCCTTATAGGCAAGCATGCCTTTTTGTTTACCTTTGTCAATCAATTCCAATAAAATTGTTTTTCTAGTATCATTATTGGGTTTCACTACTGCCCCTCCGATCATTCATTAAAATGTATCTCTACATACTCTTCTTCTGGATTAAAATACTCTTTAATTCCTCTTTAAGTCTATCTGCATCTTCCTTGTTTTCCGAGGAAGAAATCATACTGAGTATCTCTTTTTGTCTTTTGTCAAGCTTAATTCCCTCTATTTTTTTAATTATATCCAAAATTGCCCTTAAGTTATCCTCAAAATTACATTCCCCCTGTATTAATCTTGCAAAAATTTTCGCCGAATCATTACTCACTAAGTTTAAAAGTTCTGCCGGCACTATTCCTTTATTATCTTTTATTTTTGTAAAAATAGTTTCTGCCGCTTTCCTGTTCTCTTCTAAAGAAAAAAGCTCTAAATCAATCTTGTCCTCAATCTTTCCATACAATGAGTTATCTATACTTAAAAGTGATAGAATAATCCTTTCATAATGAACCAAATTATTTTCATCACTTTGATTTTTATTTTTAAATTTCTTCACCTTTGGGTGCTCTACTTTTACAGTAGGCTTATAATTACCTTTAGGCTTAATTTTCTTAATAACTTCAGCAAACATTGATTCCTGACTTATATCATAGTCCTTAGAAATCTTTTTTATATACATCTCCTGCTCAACACTATTGTCTATCTTAGATAGGATATCCGCCGCCTTATTCAAAAAACTTATTTTGCCTTCAACACTTGTCGTATCAATCTGAGATTTCAACACCTTAATCTTATATTCAACCAGTGATAAAGCATCATTTACTAACTTTCTGAAAGCCTCAGCTCCATGAGATTTAATATATTCATCAGGGTCTTTGCCCTTTGGAATCAACAACACTTTTACATTACAGCCTATGTCATCTAATAGATTCAATCCTCTCATTGTAGCTGCCTGACCTGCTGTATCCGCATCATAGGAAATAATTATCTCTTCGGCATATTTCTTTAATATCCTTCCTTGACTTTCTGTCAAAGCTGTGCCAAGAGATGCCACAGTATTTATTATGCCAAACTGACAAAGGGATATTACATCCATATAACCTTCAACAACAATTATTTTCTTTTCAGCTGAGTTTTTGGCAAAATTTAGTGCATACAAATTCCTTCTCTTATTATAAACAATTGTTTCGGGAGAATTCATATACTTTGGAAGAGAATCATCTAAAACTCGTCCTCCAAATCCTATTACGTTTCCTCTCAAATCAAATATAGGAAACATTAACCTTCCCCTAAATCTGTCAAAGTAACCATTACCGCTTTTCCTTGCAAGAACCAAACCACTGTCTTTAATATTCTCATCACTATAATTCTTACTTTTTAAGTACTTGTATAATAAATCCCATTCGTTGGATGAATACCCCAATCCAAACTTCTTTACTACTCCTTCATTAACTTTTCTCTTTTCAAGATAAAGTCTTGCAACTGAGTTTTTTGTATCATTTAGCTGTTCATAATAAAATCTTGCAGCATCAGTGTTTATTTTTATAATTTCCTGAATCTTAACAGCTCTTTTTTTCTCTTCCTCACTATCCCCTTCAGGTAATGTAATTCTAGCTCTCTCGGCCAAAAACTTCACAGCTTCTATGTAATCTAAATTCTCTGCCTCCATAACAAACTGTATTACACTACCACCTCTGCCACAACCAAAGCAATAATAAAACTGCTTTGTATTATCCACACTAAATGACGCTGTCTTCTCCCGGTGAAAAGGACATAGTCCAAAATAATTTTTCCCCTTCTTTTCAAGCTTTACATACTCACCCACGACATCTAATATATCATTGCTTATTCTTATTTCTTCTATCAATTCTTCAGGATATTTCATATACATTATACTCTCTTCTTTCTATACATCTCCTTTAGGAAATTTAAAAAAAATACAATTTATCATTCTTTTCAATTTTTATACTACACTACTAATGGAGTTTCAAAAAATTTCGTATTTTAAAGTTTCAGACACAAAACCTACTAAATCAGGTTTTTTGAAACTCCAGTAGCAAAGTTTTTATTTGATTTTACCTAAATCAGTATTTCATTAATAAAACTTCGACATTATTATTAATAATCCTTCTTTTTATTGTCAATTTAAAATTATTTATATTTAATGCACATAAGAGATTAAAAAATCTTAAATCAATAAATTAAAGTTAACATTTTATTAATTCTCTCTACATTTTTTACATAAAATATTTTTTACTATCTCCTTACAAACTCAATTATTATTCTACATAAAATTAAATTATCCTTCTTTAAAATAAATATTTTAAAATATTTTTTCTACATTGCTTCCAAATTATACACACGATCAACTAATGAAGTTATTTTTTCATTAGCCCTAAGTGTAATAAAAAAAGCTCTTAGGCATCTGAGCCTTTAGCTTTTTTTAATTCTTACTATTTATTGAACATGTATTTTTTTAAAACGTCCTAATTCCACGACTCAGGTATAAATATTTCTTGGAATTTTTTAACAGCATACCTATCGGTCATTCCTGCAATATAATCACATACAACCCTATCGAAACCATCCTTTTCAATTAATCTACAGGCTTCCTTAGGCAACATCTCCTCGGAGTTTTTTAAGTAATTATATAAATGGCGAACAATATTTTGTGCCTTAATTTCATCTTTTTTAGCCTTTGAACCTATATATACATTCTTAAACATGTATTCTCTCAACTCATTCATTGCTTTTTGAATTTGAGGACTCATTCTTATGTCCTTTATTCCACTGCTTTGTTCAACAATGTTTACAATCATAGTATTTATTCTTTCACTAGAACTATAGCCAAGAACTTTCAAACACTCCTTTGGTAAATCATCATTTGTTATTACTCCACCTCTTATAGCATCGTCAATATCATGGTTTATATATGCAATTCTATCGGCAAACCTTACAATCCTGCCTTCTAATGTGTCCGGAATCACATCTCCTGTATGATTTTTTATACCATCTCTCACTTCCCAAGTAAGGTTTAATCCATTTTCCTTTTCAAGCACTTCCACAACCCTTAAACTCTGCTCATTATGTCTAAATCCCAGAGAACAAATAGAGTTTAGAATTATCTCGCCAGTATGTCCGAAAGGAGTATGTCCAAGATCGTGTCCTAGAGCAATAGCTTCTGTGAGATCTTCATTCAATCTAAGACTTCGTGCAATTGTTCGGGCAATCTGAGTTACTTCTAATGTATGAGTAAGTCTTGTTCTGTAATGGTCACCCTCAGGTGAAATAAAGACCTGAGTTTTGTGCTTCAATCTTCTAAATGCTTTTGAATATACTATCCTATCTTTGTCCCTTTGAAATTTAGTCCGAATATCACATTCCTTTTCCTCTGTCTGTCTTCCTCTAGATTGACAACTTAGTTGGGCAAAAGGAGAAAGAGTCTTTTTTTCGAGTTCTTCCATCTGTTCACGTATAAGCATAATTACCATCCTCCTCTTTTAGCTCTATATACTGATACTCATTCTTAATTTCTTATATTGCTAAGGCCATTGACCTAATAGTATTATACCATTTTCTGCTTCTTTCTCAAATCCTTAAATAAAAAACTTATCCCTACATTAAAAAAAGAGCCCCACACGACTCTTTTTTTAACATTCTCTATAACGCCATAAGATCGTCCAATATAGATGGAAGACCAATTGGTGTCACAGTATTTTTTGCTAATATACTTAATATTCCTTTGGTGTTTTCCCTGTTGCTAGACAGGTTTTTAATAATTTCACTTTCAGCATGGTAGTCATTTTCTTTTTTAACTATTTCTATTCCATATACTTTGTCCCCACAACAATCATAACTTCGACTATAGTCACTTTCAATTAAATAATATTCTAGCTGCATCCTATTATTTGCCAAACTTTCTTCATTTAAATTTACTTCAACCCTACTTTCTAAATATTTACTCAACATACTTGTCCACCCCCACACTTCAATAAAATTAATCTCAAAAACATTATATACTATTACCATAATATTTCATATATTAAATTTTCGATAATATATTCCGTTTTTTGGCATTTTACAATTATTTATATTATATTCCTCAATATTTCTACACGATAAAACTCATTTCGTGTCATATAATGCCATAAATCGTCTTAATTTTTTTAAATTTTAGCAAGAGAAGGTATCGATACATCAAACGAATTCTTTTATTTTTACATCTTTTGCAATATACATATCTATATATTTATCTCCTACTTTTACAATGGGTTTAGACACGCATCTAGGATTAATATAAATGATTTCAGCTATATCTCCACTACTAAGCCTTACCCTATCTCCAATATAATAGCTTGCTATATTATTTAATAACACATTCACCGCAACAGTATTCAGTTTGCCAACCGATTCCTCCTCCATATACCTAAATACTTCAAAAGGGCTTTCTTTTTCCTTATACACTCTATTAGAAGTCATTGCATCAAAAACATCCGCAACAGAAACTATTTTTGCAAGCAAATTAACCTTTTCACCCGTTAGTCCTGTGGGATAACCTGAACCATCCTCTTTTTCATGGTGCATCAAAACCGCTGCCATAACTTCTTTGCTTATGTTAGGAACCTTTTCTAAAATCCTATATCCATAAACTGTATGCTTTTTCATTTCTTCAAATTCCTCTTTTGTAAGCTTACCTGGCTTATTCAGAATTTCAATTGGTACTTTAGTTTTGCCTATATCATGTAATAGCCCCGCTTGAACTAATAGTCGTATTTTTTCATCATCTAGTTTCATCCATCTTCCAATAAGCATGGAGACTAACGAAACATTTACACTGTGAGAATACGTATAATCATCAGAACTTCTTATTTGATTTAAACAGCTGACAATATCGCTTCTCTCTTGAGATTTTTCCAACACGGAGTCAACTACATTGTCTATTTGCGTAGCATTCAAATCCCCTCCGTTAGATATCTCAGAAATTATTCCTTTAACTTTTTTTACATTTTCATCATACTTTTGCTCAAACACATTATTTATTTCTACTTTTTTATCTTGTTCATCAAAAATTTGCAGACGGTACACACCCACATTCTTGATCTTATTAATCAAATTATCGTCAAGAACAGTACCTTCGGACATAACTATCGCACCATAGTCATTCAATATTGTTTCTGCAATTTTCATTCCTGGAACTAACTCAGAGGGATATACAAATGATTTTTTCATTTTCTCACCTATATAAAATATGATATGAATCCTATAAATAAATTATATCACATTTTATGTAGATTAGCACATTGTTTTTATACAAGTGCATTTAGTATAAATTGCAAGCTTAAATGACGGTTAAGGGAGTTTGAAAAAAATACATACTCATTATTTGTGTCACAAAGCCCGCCAAATCGATTTTTTTGAAACTCCAGTTGCAAGGTTTTTTGTTTGATATTGCCTAATTTATAGCAAACGTCACTCCCCTAAATAAACTGCATGACTGGTAATGGGTGTATTTAATCATCGCGGACCATATTATTCCAATAACTAAAGCTCCGAGGCTAAGAGAATGTATAACTCGCTACGGGTCGAATCAAAACTCGCTACGCGTAGAAAAGTGATTCGACTAATCCTTCGCTTCGTTAACATTCTCTAAGCCTCTACGCAGATGTTATTTCCATAATATGTAACAAGATTAAAATATGCACCCCTGGTAATGTTTTTACATTGAAAACTTCAAGCTTTTATGTTAACCTTCTATAGTGACATTGCTTTGCTTGGTTTGTAAATATATAGTTGTGAGTTTTCAAAAATATAAGAAAATGAAGTATATTTCTAATGTCATTAATCATTAGGTGGTTTCAAAAAATAACCTATACAATATTCAAGCCCTAAAACCCTAAAATCGATTTTTATGAAACCGCAAGTGGAAATTTTTTTTAATTACCTTATATGGGATCAAAATTACAGAAGGAGGTAGTAAGCCATGCAAACTAACAATTCAAAAAAAGTTACATTAGACAAAATAGAGAAAATCTTTGAAAAGTTTAAAAAACTCAACAACTTTTCTAAATCTATTATAAGATATGGTACACTTAGTGCACTTTTATTACTTTCACTAGGATTACTTATTCTGATATTCAATCAAAATATTCTAGACTATAGTAGCTATACAAATTTTGTTGCAACTATTATTATTAAAAATAGCATTGTGCTTTTAGCAGAGTTTATCATTGGTGGACTTGCAATTGATTACTTTGTAAATAAATAAAGCGTCTTAAAAAAAATGCAAATCAGCTTTACAACACTCCAGTTGTAAAGCCATTTATTTGGCAAAATTCCAAATCAGCATGTAATCTAAATAGGCGAAGGGACTATAATGTCCCCAAGCTTTTATTCCCTTTCTTTCGAACGAAGTGAAAGAAGGAAAAACGAAGGGACTCGATGTTCCGTAGTTTTATTTTTCACTGTAGATTTCTCCATGCTTTTCTTTATCCTTTATTTCTACAACTTTATTATTTTCATCTACAAAAACAATTTTAGGAGCAAATTTCTTTGCCTCATCTCTTTCAAATAAACCGTAAGACATAATTATTATTACATCCCCAATATGGACAAGTCTAGCTGCCGCACCATTTAAGCAAATCATACCACTGCCTCTTTCACCTGGTATTACATAAGTCTCAAACCTATTTCCATTATTGTTGTTAACTATCTGAACTTTTTCATTTTGCATCAAATCAGCTATATCCATTAAATCCTCATCAATAGTTATACTGCCCACATAATTAAGATTTGCCTCTGTTACTTTTGCTCTATGAATTTTTGACTTCATTAGATTGACAAACATATTTACACCTCCACTATTATATTATCGATAAGTCTTGTTTTTCCAAATCTTACAGCTAAAGCTATCAATACAACTCCATCGAGTTTTTCCATTGTTTCAAGATTGTCTGCACTCACCACTTCAATATATTCAATTTCTGCAAGTTTTTCTGTCTTAATTCTTGTTCTTACGTATTCTAATATCTTTTCTCTACTTTTTTCGCCTTGTTTTATAAGATGCTCAGATTCAAATAAAGATTTTGAAAGAATAACTGAAGCTTTTCTCTCATCTGACTCTAAATATACATTTCTAGAGCTCATAGCCAATCCGTCTGTCTCACGGACTATTGGACATGTAACAATTTCTAGGCTCATATTTAGATCTCTTACCATTTTTTTAATCACAATAACCTGTTGTGCATCCTTTTGTCCAAAATAAGCCTTATCAGGCTCTATAATATTAAAAAACTTATTCACAACAGTAGTAACTCCTCTAAAGTGTCCAGGACGAGAGTAACCACAAAGCACATCAGTTATAGACTCCACATTGACAAATGTCTTATATTTATCAGGATACATTTGTTCTACATCCGGTGTGAAAACAACATCAACTCCTGCAGCTTGTGCTAAACTTAAATCTCTCTCCATATCTCGTGGGTACTTTTCAAAATCTTCATTAGGTCCAAACTGAGTAGGGTTTACAAAAATGCTCATCACTGTTATGTCATTATCCTGTACTGACCTCTTTACCAATGATAGATGACCTTCATGAAGATATCCCATTGTGGGGACAAATCCAATTGATTTTTTCGTAGTTCTATTTAGTTTTATTATTTCTTTCATATCACTAATCGTATTAATTACCTTCATAGTCCTTTATCCCTTTCTTCCTACCCTATTGTTATATTTCAAGAAAATTTGTTTTGATCATGACTTTAAACACCTTTAGGTTGATTAGCCTAATTGGTGATGCTGCTATTTTTATCTTTCAATATGTGCTACAGCTTAAGTTTATCTAAAGCCTCAACAATATTATCTTCAACAGTAAAGGAATTTTTTTCTGTAGGAAAACTTCCTACAGTAACATCACTTATATAGCTTTTAACTGAGTTTTCTAAAGCATCGCCCATATCTACATATCTCTTTATATGTCTTGGTGTAAAGTCCCTAAACATCCCTATAATATCATGTACCACAAGCACCTGTCCATCGCACATAGCACCAGATCCTATACCTATTGTAGGAATGTCAAGTTTACTTGATATAAATTCGGCAACTTTATAGGGTACACACTCTAAAACAATGGCATAAACACCTGCTTCTTGAAGCAATAGTGCATCTTTATAAATCTTTTTAGCAGTTTCAAAAGTCTTTCCTTGAGATTTATGTCCTCCAAAAACATTAACAGACTGAGGAGTATAACCAAGATGTCCCATAACTGGAATTCCCGAATGAATTATTGATTTCACATCTTCTATAATCTCTTGTCCCCCTTCAATCTTAACCGATTTACATCCTCCCTCACTTACCAATCTTCCGGCATTGCTTACACTTTCGTAAATACCCTTATGATAAGATAGAAAAGGCATATCCGCAACAACCATTGCTTTTTTCGTCCCTCTTACAACTGCTTTTGTATGATGAACCATATCATCCATAGTTACTCTTGTGGTATCTTCATAGCCTAAAACTACCATGCCCAAAGAATCTCCAACAAGAATTGCATCAACACCCGATTCGTCCATTATTTTTGCTGTAGGATAATCATAAGCGGTTAGCATAGTAATTTTTTTGCCATTCATTTTACATTTCTTAAAATCAGTAACAGTAAACTTATCCTTCATTTTTTCACCACTCCTCAGTACTATTATGACTATATCTATAAAGTTTTTATTACTTAAGGCTTATTTTTTACTCGTTCCCTTAAATTAATCAATCACCTTTTTTATAAATACCAATCATGACCACCCGTATAACGGGTGGTTTGCTCTAGCCCTATAAGGGCATATTACTTGGCATAGCCTTAAGGCTTACTGAAGGTTCTGCCAACCGCACGTTTTTACAAACGACCCCTTAAGGG